>Ga0256405_10000111_pt1 | contig 256149 bp, 205 predicted proteins | sample RumenRJG_02DNA_FD_189096 | JGI IMG/M metagenome (GOLD analysis project Ga0256405, IMG submission 189096) | Bovine rumen microbial communities from Lethbridge, Alberta, Canada - RJG_02 | ecosystem: Host-associated > Mammals > Digestive system > Stomach > Rumen | place: Canada: Alberta...
ATAACAATGCCTCTGCCATCGCCTCACCGAGAGCCTCGCACTGCTTGCGAATCTCGGGCGACAGACCCTGTTTCATATCGACAGGCTCGCCGACGGGCGTGAAATGTAGTTTTTCGTCGTTCCAACGCTGGATTTCGGCCACCGCCTTCGATGCCCAACCATGCGAACCGAACCAACCGAGCAGGTGGTTGCCCTTGATGTCGCGACCCGCAATTTCAGAGAGCAACACGTCCATTTCGTGGTAGAGCGCGGTGTTGTAGGTCGGCGCACCGACGATGAGACCACGATAGCGGAAAATGTCGCGGAGAATGTAGCTGTGATGCGTTTTCGACACGTTATAGACCACGATGTTCTTCACGCCGGCACGCGAAGCCGCCGCCGCGATGATTTCGGCCATTCGTTCGGTGTTGCCGTACATCGTGCCATAGCAAATGACGAGTCCGGGCTCGGTTTCGTAACGCGAAAGACGGTCGTAGATGCCCACGACTTTCTCGATGTGGTCGTGCCACACGGGACCGTGCGTCGAGCAGATATAGTCGAGTTTCACCCCAACGAGTTTTTTCAGCGCATTCTGCACGGGCGTACCGTATTTTCCGACGATGTTCGAGTAGTAGCGCACCATTTCGAGCCAATAGCCGTCGCAGTTCATGTCCTTGTCGATGACGGCACCGTTCAACGCGCCGAAACAGCCGAAAGCGTCGCCGCTAAAAAGGGTGTTGGATGATGGGTGTTGGGTGTTAGCCGCCAACGTCATCATCGTTTCGGGCCAGTGCACCATCGGCGTGAGCACGAAATCGAGGGTCACGCTGCCGAGCGAGAGTTGCGAACCGTTGCAAACCTCGATGTCGCGACCATTTTCTTCGCCATAAAATCCCTGCATCATGCCGAAAGTCTTTTTGTTGCCGATGACCTGCATCTCGGGATAAAATTGGCGCAGCAAGGCAATCGATCCGCTGTGGTCGGGCTCCATGTGGTTCACCACGAGGTAATCGACAGGTCGTTCTCCGATGATTTCACGAATATTTTCGAGGTATTGCGTGAAAAAATCGACCTCAACGGTGTCGATGAGGCACGTTTTCTCGTCGTCGATTAGGTAGGAATTATAGCTCACGCCGTTGGGCAACGGCCACAACCCTTCGAACAGCGATTTGTTGCGGTCGTTCACGCCGACGTAGTGAATTTTCTCAGTGATTTTCATGTTGTATTTCCTTGATTTTCAGTGTCTTTTCAACTTTTCTGAATCGATTTCAGACTTAGCGGCAAGCCCAGTAATTACCGCCACTGAAGGCCATCTGCACTTGATAAAGACCAGCCTCGTCGAGCGCGACATCCTTCTGTCCGGTGGGCGTATTCACCTTCACCGTACCGTCTTCGTTGAAGCAGAACATTTCCTTCACTTCGCCATTCTGCACCTGCATCCAAGCGTTGTTTTCGCGATCGTAGAGAAACTGCATCATCTCGCCGTCGGGCGTGGTGATTTCATAGCCGTTTTTCAGGTTGGTCACGGCATAATAGCGACCGTCGCCACCGAGGATTTTCTGTGTTTTTCCCACTTTGTGAGCCACGGGGTTGTCGCCCGTCCAGAACTCGATGGTGTTGAGCACGACAGAGTCGATGAACAGCGTCACACTGCCCACAATCGGCATCAGGAAGAAACCGACGATGGCATTGAGGAACTTGCTGTCGCTCATCGTGCACTGCCATTTGGCGTACTTGTTGAACAGACTGAACGAACCGATGCACGAATTCATCACGAGGGTGCCTGCCATGGCGATGGCGAGGACTTTCACATTGATTTTTTTCATTTTTCTGATGGTTTTATTGTTTATAATTAATTCAATCATTTCAAGAACGCAAAGATACACGAAAAAGGGCAAACCGCAAAGATTTCGCCCTTTTAATTATTGTTTTTTATGATTTTCAGCATGATTTCAAAGATAAAGGATGGCCTCGGGTCCCATGCAACAGAGCAGGTCGAGAATCGAAAGGTCGGGCAGAAAACCATGACGCGCTTGATAGACTTGCCAGTAGGGAGCCCCACCCCCTTCCCCTCCCCAGAAAGGGAGGGGAGAATTGAAATTTCGTGGTTCCTCCCCCTTTTGGGGGAGGCAGGAGGGGGCTACCAACTCCAACATTTTCTCGAAAATCGCCATGTCGTAGTCGAAGAGAAATTCCCAGTCGCGACGCTCGAAAAACGGACGGAGGTCGTCGGCGTAATAGTCGAAAAAGGGACTTTCGCCGTAGGCCGTGCAAATGGCATTCCAATGCTCCGTGCGCCATTTCCCGTGGTCGCTGAGGCGGACTTCGCGTGTCAGCAGCGGTTCGCTCCTCGAAGGCTTCTCCACCGGAACCGTGAGTTTCTGCACACCATTGGCCGTCGCGATGAGGCAGTGGTTGCGCGTGGTTTGCTTCACATAGTGCTCGGTGTCGTCGATTCGCCAGTTTTCAGTTCTGAGCAGACGGCTGTACCAAGAAATCGGACCGAAATAAGTAATCGGAAAAAGCATATTATTTAATCCTATCCACGACATTGAACAGGCGGCTCCAGCGGATACCCGAAAAACCGTGACGGTCGGGGTCGGACGACCACCAGATGAAAATCGGCTTGCCCACGATATGGTCCTCTGGCACGAAGCCCCAGTAGCGCGAGTCGGCGGAATTGTGGCGGTTGTCGCCCTGCATCCAGTAGTAGTCCATCTTGAAGGTGTATGACGTGGCGTGCTGTCCGTTGATGTAAATTTGACCGTTTTTCACCGTGAGTTCGTTGCCTTCATAGACCCGAATCGGACGCTCGTAAATGGCGATATTGTCCATATTCAGGGCAATCGACTCGCCTTTTTTCGGAATCCAAATCGGACCGTAGTTGTCGCGTGTCCAACCGTAGGCGGCGTTGCGCGGATAGACGCGGTCGTCGTCGCGGATAGCGGTGTTCAGCGCGATGGATTCCACGATGTCGGTGCGCTTTTTCAAGGCTTCGGCGGCCTGGTTCGTTAGCGGCATCACACCGTCGCGGTTCAGTTGCGCCAATTGCTCCATCGAAATGCCGAGTTCCTTCATCAGTTCGTCGGGAATATGCTCACGAAGCTTGACTCGATAGGTGTATTGCACGTTGTCGGGCTCTTTGTTGGCCTTTCCGTCGAGATAAACGATGTGGTTCTTGATTTCGAGCGTCTGTCCGGGCAGTCCCACGCAGCGTTTCACGTAGTTTTCGCGGCGGTCGGTGGGTCGTGAACTGATGTCGCCGAACTGTACAGGGTTGTTTTTCAAGTAGTTACGACCGAGCGCATACACGTCCTTGTACATATCGTAAATCTGCTGCTGATTCATCGTCGAGAAGTCGGGATTGCCGAAATTCTGCAGATAAATCTGCTCGCCCGAGTCATAGACCAAGCGGTAATACTCCGTCTGGTAAGGGATTTCGGTGAGAATCGAGTCGCCTGCGGGGTAGTTGAACACGACGATGTCGTTGAGTTCGACCTGTCCGAGTCCCTTCACACGGCGATAGTCCCAATGCGGCCAGGAAATATACGATTTCGTGCCGATGAGCGGCAGCGTGTGTTGCGTGAGCGGCATTGTCAGCGGCGTTTGCGGGATGCGCGGTCCATAACTGACTTTCGACACGAAGAGATAATCGCCCGTGAGCAGCGATTTTTCCAGCGACGACGAAGGGATGACGTAGTTCTGGAAGAAGAATTGGTTGATGAAATAGACGGCGACGAGGGCGAACACGAGTGCATCGACCCACGACATCAGGAAGCGCGTGGGGCCTTCGGCGTCTTTCCACCACTGCCAGCGGATTTTCTTCGTGATATAGGCATCGAAAATGAATGGCACGACGAGCAGTCCCCACCACGATTTCACCCAATAGAGAAACAGCAGGTAGAGTACCAGAACGACGATGAATTTGGCCCATTGAACGGCCTTGTTGGGTGTCTTTTTGTCTTTTTTCATTGTTACTTTTTTCTTTTTAGGAATTCCTCCAATTGATTCTAAAGCAAACCAAATGTAGTCGATGATATTGACATTCATTTTTCTTTAAAAATTTGTCTCCCTTCCCTTTCTGGGGAGGGGTTGGGGGTGGGGCTAAAATGGAAACAAATCGGTAATCGTCAGCAACCCCTCGTGGTCTTTCGTGAACTCGGCAGCGAGAACGGCACCGAGCGCGAAGCCCTTACGCGAATGGGCATCGTGCGTGATGGTAATTTCGTCGGCATCGCTGTTGTAGCGGATGGTGTGGATGCCGGGGACTTCGCCCTCGCGGTAGGAATAAATCGGAAGCCCCCTCCCTGCCTCCCCCGAAAAGGGGAGGTGTTCCGAAGCACCATCGCTCCCCTCTCCTCTTGGAGAGGGGTCGGGGGTGAGGCTTATCCATTCGGTTTTTCTATCTATGTTTTTTATAATCTCCTCCGCCAACGTCACTGCCGTGCCCGATGGATGGTCGAGTTTGTGGATGTGGTGAGTTTCCTCCATCGTCACGTCGTACTGCGGAAAATTGTTCATAATCTTCGCCAGATAGCGGTTGACCGCCGAGAAAATCGCCACGCCAATCGAGAAATTCGACGCCCAGAACAGCGTTTTTCCCTCGGCACAGGCTTTTTTCACCTCGTCGCCGTGCTCCGCCATCCAACCCGTCGAACCCGAAACTACTTTCACACCCTGCGCCCACGCCTTCAGGTAGTTGTCGTAGGCCGATTTCGGCGTGGTAAACTCGATGGCGACATCCGCCGAGCGGAAGGCGTCGCTGTCGAAGTCCTGCTGGTTGTCCACATCGATGATGCTCACAATTTCGTGGCCGCGCTGTCGCGCTGTTTCTTCAATCATACGGCCCATTTTACCGTAACCGATCAGTGCTATTTTCATTGTTTTTGTCAAATTTTATTCCTCATTGGATGGAAAATCGGCGTCACTCGACGAATTTTCGCCATTTTTCGATGGATTTTCACGTCGATTCATGTGCCGCAGCGCGTGGTTGAAGGCTTCGAGGCCAATCAGCACGAGGGCGGTGGTTTCGATGGCCAACAGGTACATTCCCGCACCTGCTGCCATACCGATGGCCGCCGTCACCCAAAGACCGGCGGCGGTGGTGAGTCCGCGCACGGCGTGACGCTGAAAAATGATGGTTCCGGCACCGATGAAACCGATGCCGCTAACGACCTGTGCCGCGATGCGCGACACGTCGAGGCGGTGGTTTTCCGACGTCAGAGCACCCTCGAAACCGTGCGCCGAGAGAATCATAAACAGGGCAGCACCCATCGCCACGAGGAAATGGGTTCGGAAACCGGCCACTTTCGCACGATATTCGCGTTCAAGCCCAATCAATCCGCCGAGCAGGGCGGCAACGAGAATTCTTAGAAAAAAATCCAAGTCCATGGTTTTAATTTACAATTTACAAATGTACAATGTACAATTGATTTGACGATTTAACTATTTTACGATTTGAAAGTTTCCTCGTTCCTCCTTCCTCGAAAACTCCTCCCCTTCGGGAGGAGGCTGGGAGGGGGACTTACTTCTTGAACAAATGCTGTGCCACTCGCCACTGATTCAGGTCGTAGATGCCTTTCAGACGGGTCACGCGTTCTTTGAAGGCATCGAAATCTTTTTGGTCGGGCTGCAACCACTGCACTTCTGCCAAGGCTGCCATACGCGGAAGAATCTGATATTCAACGTGTTGCGTCGAATAGATGTATTCCGTCCAGACGTTCGCCTGCACACCGAGAATGTGCTTCGCTTCCTCGGGCGTGAGGTCGGCGGCCACAGGTTCGAAGGCATAGACCTTCTCCGTCGGCGAATTTCCACCGATGCTGAGCGGTTCGTTGTTGGTTTTGTCGGTCTGGTAATGGTCGAAATACATCGGCGAATTGGGTGTCATAATCACGTCGTGCCCCAATTTTGCGGCCTTCGCACCGGGTTCAGCACCGCGCCACGACATAATCGTCGAAGTGACATCGACATCGCAACCGAGCAACTCGTCCCAACCGATGAGTCGCTTGCCTTTCGAGTGCAGGAATTTCTCAACGCGCTTCGTGAAATAGCCCTGCAGATGGTCTTCGGCGGTCTGTTTTCCCTCGCCCTTGATGCCTTCGTTTTTGATGCGCTGCTGGCAGAGGTCGCACGTCTTCCAACGGTCGCGCGGACACTCGTCGCCGCCGATGTGGATGTATTCCGAGGGGAACACGTCGATGACTTCGCTCAGCACGTCTTCCACGAACTTGAAGGTCTGCTCCTTACCCGGGCACAACACGTCGGCAAACACACCCCACGTGTGTTCCACCTCGTAAGGACCGCCCGTGCAACCGTATTCAGGATAAGCCGCGAGAGCCGCCACCATGTGGCCAGGCATATCGATTTCGGGGATGATGGTGATGTGGCGGTCGGCAGCGTAGCGCACGATGTCGCGGCACTCTTCCTGCGTGTAGAAACCGCCGTGGCGAATACCGTCGTCGATGCCGGAATTACGACCGACCACCGTTCCCGAGCGCCATCCGCCAATCGAGGTCAGTTTCGGGTATTTCTTGCTCTCGAAACGCCAACCTTGGTCGTCGGTAATGTGCCAGTGGAACTTGTTCATACCGTGCAAGGCGATGAGGTCGATGAATCGCTTGACGAACTCGACGGGGAAGAAGTGGCGCGAGCAGTCGAGGTGCATTCCGCGATAGGCGAAGCGAGGCTCGTCTTGAATCACCACTGCCGGCAGCGCAATCTGGCTACCCGACTCCTTCACAATCGGAAGCGATTTTCTCAGCGTCTGAACGCCACGGAACACCGCCGCAGCCGTCTGTCCGCTAATCGCAACGCCCTTCGCCGTCACCGTCAGCGTATAGGCTTCCTCGTTGGGTTCGACCACCACTTTTTTCTTGTTGGGAACGACAATCGAAAGCAAAATGTTGCCACGAGCGTCGTTTTTCTTCGCAAACGGCCGCACGGCCAACTTCATCTGCGTCATTTCCGCGACATAATCGCTCAGGAAACGAGCCTCTTTTTCCAGTCCGTCGGCATAGACGATGGCCGTCTTTTCGCCGAGCACGAAACCCGGAGCGTGTTGCTGAACGATGCTGCGCGGCAGCGGAACAATGTCGTAACGGGCAGTCTGGGCTTTCATCGAGCCAGTTGCCATCATGGTCACCATGGTCATAAAGACGAAAATTCTTTTCATAACGATTGATTTTTTGTTGATTTTTGACTAATTTTGATGCAAAGATACGAAAAACTTTGTTAATTTACCGTCAAAATGCAAATGATATAACTTTTTTTTGTAGCTTTGCAGCAGAAAATAACGTGAATTAGGAATAATTATGGGTTATATTGAAAAGAATTTAATGGACGGCGAGCAAATTGTCTATGAGGCTCGCCAGCACTGGATTATCTATTGGAAGCCGTTTTTGCTGCTGCTCGCTTCCATTGCGATTTTCGCCATTCCCACGCAGGATGTGCAGTTCACGATTCAAATCATCGCCTCGGCTGTGATGCTGATTGGCGCGGCGATTTGGGCGTTGAACATTTACGGCGGAAGGAAGTATATTCTGACGACGAGCCGACTGATTCTGAAACGAGGAATCATCCGTCGCGAATCCACCGACTTGATTTTGCGCCGCTGCGAGGGTGTGAGCATTCGCCAGTCGATCATGGGCCGCATTTTCCGCTATGGAACGGTGGCGGTATCGACGGGCGAGGTCGTCAATGAGTTCCGACTCATCGAAGACCCCGTACGCTTCTCGACGCAAATCAATCAGCAGATTTCCCACAATTTCGACCCGATGGTCTGACCGTCATTTCTGACGGATGCCCATGCGTGCCTCGACGACGTTCACCACGTAGTCGGCCAGTTTCTCGCACTCGTTGATGATGTCGAGATAGATGGTGCCGACGGCGTAGGTGTATGCGTGGTTGTTCACGTCGATGATGTTCTGCGACTTGAGTTGGTTGCGGAAATTGTTGATTTCGTTCTCGATATTAAAAGTGCGGTTGATGTCGAACGCCTCCTTGCGACCGCCCATCAGCAGGTTCATCTGCGTCAAGGCGTTGTCGGTGAGTTGCATCATCTGGTGCAGGTGTTCGTATTGCACATCGGTGAAGTGGTCTTGCTTGCCCTGATACTTGCGCGAAATCGTGCGGGCCATGTTGTAGCAAGCATCGCCAATCGACTCCAACTCGCTGATTTCACGCAACATGGCGCGGATTTTCGCCTTCGTTTCGTCGGAAAGATGGGCGTCGCTGACTTGGTCGAGATATTTGGCAATCTCGATTTCCATATTGTCGGAAATTCCCTCGTATTTCTCGATGCGCGAATAGAGTTTGTTGAAGTCTTCGCCGCCCTTTTCGCCTTTTTTCTTGCCCGTGTCGGTCGATGACTCGTTGAGCAGTTCGCGAACCATGCCGAACATCCGCTGCATACGGTCGGAGAACGATTGAATCTCTTTTTGCGCCTCAAGCACCGAAAGTTCGGGCGTTTTCATGAAGCCAGCCGTGATGAAATGCAGGCGGAAATCCTCTTCCTCATCGACTTTCTTCGGTTTGATGACCCAACAGACGAATTTTTCAATCTGGGGAATAAACCAGATGAGAATGCCCGCGTTGATGACGTTGAAACAAGTGTGGAACGCCGCCAAAACGAAATTCAGTTTTTCTTTCGAATCCATGTGGTCCATGTCTTGATGGGCGACGGAGCCGCCAACATAATCGACCAGCCAAATGACGCCGTCGATGAACCAACGGAATACGAACAGAATCCAAATCACGCCGAAAATGTTGAAAAACATGTGGGCGAGGGCTGCACGACGCGCCTGTGTGTTGGCCGAGAGTGCCGCGAGATTCGATGTAATGGTCGTGCCGATGTTCTCGCCGAGCACGAGCGCGATACCTTGATAAATCGGCATGGCTCCCGACGAGCAAAGCAACATCGTGATGGCCATCACCGCCGCACTCGACTGTACGCAGAACGTCATCACGCCACCGAGCAACAGGAATGTGAGCGTCGTTAGGAACGAATCGGGGTCGAACGACTGGAAAAATGCCGTCACCGTCGGGTTGTTGCCGAGGTCCATGTCGTTGCCCGTCATGCGCAAAGTCGTCAGACCAAGCAACAGGAAAGCCAATCCAAAAAGGAAATCGCCCACGTAGCGGCGTTTCTTCATGTAAATCAGGATGATACCGATGAAAAAGGCCGGATAGACGAGGTTCGAGATGTCGAACGAGGCTCCGAGCGCCATGATCCACGCCGTGAGCGTCGTGCCGATGTTCGCGCCCATGATGACGCTGATGGCCTGCGCCAGCGTGAGCAGTCCGGCATTGACAAATGAGACGGTCATCACCGTCGTGGCGGTTGAAGACTGCACGGAGGCTGTGACGACAGTACCCGTCAGCAGTCCCGTGAAACGGTTGGTGGTCATGGCTCCGAGGGCGTGGCGCAGTTGCGGACCAGCCATCTTCTGCAACGCCTCGCTCATGCTCTTCATACCGAACATCAGCAGGGCCAGCGAGCCTAAAAGCTTAAAGAAAATCCAAATCGACATGATTTTATTTTTTTGCGGTGCAAAATTACAGTTTTTTTTCGAAATTACAAAGGGATTGATGTCATTTCTGGATAAAAAACAATCGAAATTGATATAAAACAATCTGAAAAAATGATGAAAAAAGTCGATTTTCTACGAAAAATTCCGTATTTTTGCAGTCTAAATCTTTGAAAACAACAAAAAAACGATAACTATGAACCCAAAAGTGAAAGTGCGCTGCCGCAACAACGGCACGAAGATTGAAGCAGAGACTGGTAGCAGTCTGCACGATGTGTATGAATTGTCGGGCCTGAAAATGGAACACGGCCCCATCGTCGCGAAAGTGAACAACAAAGTGGAGGGAATGGGATTCCGACTCTACCGCAACAAAGACGTGGAGTTTCTCGACCTGACGTCGCCCTCGGGTATGCGCACATACACGCGCACGCTGTTTTTTATTCTTTGTAAGTCGGTTCACGACCTCTATCCCGACGGCTCTGTCGTCATCGACATTCCCGTGTCGAACGGCTATTATTGCAACCTGAAACTGGGTCGCGCCGTGACGCAGCACGATGTCGATGCACTGCGTCGGCGGATGCAGGAAATCATCGATGCCGACCGCCCGATTCATCGCCGCGAAGTGCCCACCGACGAAGCCATCAAACTGTTTAAGGGCGTCGGAGCACACTCGAAAGTGACGTTGCTCGAAACGCTCGGCACGCTCTACACGATTTACTACGACTTGGACGGCTTCGTGGACTATTTCTATGGTGCTCTGATGCAAAACACGGGTGCGGTGAAGTTGTTCGGACTCGAGCCTTACTACGACGGTCTGCTGCTGCGCATTCCTTCGACGAAAGACCCTTCGGTGCTCGGCGAAATGACGCGACAAGACAAGATGTTCGAGGTGTTCCAAGAGCATCACCGCTGGCAGGACATCGTGAAAATCGGAACGGTCGGCGAGTTCAACCGCGCCGTGCAAAAGGGCTTTGCAAGCGACATCATCAACGTCAGCGAGGCTCTTCAGGAGAAGAAAATCGCACAAATCGGCGATATGATTGCCGAGCGTAAGGGCGTAAGAATGGTGCTGATTGCCGGACCGTCGTCGAGCGGTAAAACCACGACCTGCAAACGCCTGTCGATTCAGTTGATGACGCACGGCATTCGACCCGTTCAAATCTCGCTCGACGACTATTTTGTCGATCGCGAGCGCACACCACGCGACGAAAAGGGCGACTACGACTACGAATGTATCCACGCACTCGACATCGACCTCATCAACGAGCAGTTCAATGCCCTGTTCCGCGGCGAAGAGGTGGAACTGCCGCGCTATAATTTCCAGACGGGAAAAAGTGAGAAAAGCGGTCAGAAACTGCAAATCGGCGAACACGAAATCCTCGTTGTCGAGGGTATCCACGCGCTGAATCCCGAACTCACGGCGCACATTCCCGAAGAACAGAAATTCCGCGTCTATGCCTCGGCACTCACCACGATTCTGCTCGACACCCACAACTACATTCCCACGACCGACAACCGCCTGCTGCGCCGCATCATCCGCGACGTGAAGTATCGTGGTTGCTCGGCGCAAGACACGATTAAGCGCTGGCCCAGCGTTCGTGCAGGCGAAAACAAGTGGATTTTCCCCTTCCAAGAGAACGCCGACTCGATGTTCAACACAGCCATGATCTACGAACTCGCCGTCATTCGCACGCAGGCCGAGCCCGCCCTCGAACAAGTGCCCGAAAACTGCGAAGAATACGCCGAAGCCTATCGCCTGCGCAAGTTCCTGCGATATTTCGAACCCGTCAGTTTCGACACCCTGCCGCCCACTTCGCTGCTCCGCGAATTCCTCGGAGGTAGTTCGTTTGAATATTAAAGTTAAAGGGGTAAAAGGTTAAAAGGTTAAAACATAAAAAAAGATGAAAAAAACGACGATTTTATGGCTGATTTCCTTGCTTTTCAGCCTTCCGACCGACGCGAAAAAGCAGCAAGAACCGATTATCGTGGCCTACGTGGCGTCGTGGGGTTCACAACGAATGCCCGACCCCACGCTGATGACCCACATCAACTACGCTTTCGGCAATGTTTCCAAGACTTTCGACAGCGTAGATTTGCGCGACACGGAGTTTCTGCACGGCGTTTTGGCCCTGAAAAAACAGAATCCGAAACTGAAAATCGTGCTCTCGATTGGTGGATGGACGGCCGGAAATTTCAGTGAAATGGCTGCCGACGAGCGTTGTCGGCTGTCGTTCGCCCGCGACTGCAAGCGCGTGGTCGATCAGTATGGGTTCGACGGCATCGACATCGACTGGGAATATCCCACGAGCGACGAGGCAGGCATCAGCTGTTCGCCCGACGACACCGACAACTTCACGTTGCTCATGCGCGACATCCGCGCTGCCATCGGCAAACAAAAACTGCTCACCATCGCCACCATCGCCGACGCGAAATTCATCGACTTCCGAGCCTGTCTGAAATACCTCGATTTCGTGAACATCATGGCCTACGACGTGGCCAATCCGCCCAAGCACCACACGACGCTCTACCGCTCGTCGCTCTCGGGTAGAATCACCGTCGAGGAGGCCGTTCAAGCCCATTTGAAGGCTGGTGTACCGCGCCAAAAACTCACGCTCGGAATGCCGCTCTACGGTCGTGGCGCAGGCGACAACAAGGTGCTGGGACGTTTCGTCAAGACGGGCGAAACGGGCGGTCAATACACCCGAAAATGGGACGATGTCGGAAAAGTTCCCTACCTCGCCGATGCCGACGGCAACCTCGTTCTGGCCTACGACAGTCCCGTTTCGCTGGCGTGGAAATGCCGTTACATCAAGGAACAAGGGTTGCTCGGCGCCATGTATTGGGAATGTACCGAGGACAACGACCAACTCGAGGGAATGCGCTCGATTTGGCTCTATTTGAGGAAATAACTACAATTTTTCGCCGTAGCAAAGGTCGCCGCAGTCGCCGAAACCTGGAACGATGTACTTCCGCTCGTTCATGCCGGGGTCGATGGCGGCGCACCAGACCGTCACATCGGCTTCGCCGACGGCCTGCCGCACCACTTCGATTCCCTCGTCGGTGCCAATCACGCAAGCGATGTGGACACTTTTCGGTGTGCCAGTTTTCAGGAATGCTTCGTAGGCCGCAGCCATCGAACCGCCCGTCGCCAGCATCGGATCGACAATCAGCAGCGTTTTTCCCTCGACACTCGGCGAAGCGAGGTATTCCGTGTGAACGCCCACCTCGGTGTGTTCGCGATTTTTATACATCCGGAACGCCGAAATAAAGGCACAGCCGGCATGGTCGAACACGTTGAGGAAACCCTGATGGAAAGGCAGTCCGGCACGCAACACCGTCGCCACCATCAACTCATCGGCTGGCACCGAGACCTCGGCCTCGCCCAACGGTGTCGTCACCTTGATGGTTTCGTAGTTGAGCTGGCGCGAAATCTCATAGGCCATGCACATTCCAATGCGCTCGATGTTGTTGCGGAACAGCAACCGGTTTTGTTGGTACTTTTCGTCGCGAATCTCCGCAAGATAACGATTGACGACGGTGTTTTGCTCACTTAAATTGATGATTTTCATGTCGTTTTCCGTTAAATTTCGACTGAAATGTTGAAAAAGTGCTTTTTACAGTTCCAAATCGCCGTCGAACACCTCATGCCAAGGCAGTCCGTGGATGTTGAGCTGCTCCATGAATGGGTCGGGGTCAAAATTCTCGACATTCCACACGCCGGGCTTCTTCCAAAGACCTTTCAGGAACATCATCGCGCCAATCATCGCGGGAACGCCGGTCGTGTAACTGACACCCTGCATACCCGTTTCCTCGTAGGCGGCGCGGTGCGAGCAGTTGTTATAGACGTAATAGGTGCGCTCCTTGCCGTCTTTGATACCTCGGATGCGGCAGCCAATCGAGGTTTCGCCCTCGTAGTTTTCGCCGAGGTCCTGCGGGTTGGGCAACACGGCCTTGAGGAACTGCAACGGCACGATTTTCACCTTCGCCACGCCTGTTCCGTCGGCCAGCGGCGCCTCGTATTCCACTTCGTCGATGCGGCTCATTCCGATGTTCTGAATCACGTCTAAGTGCTTGATATACTGTTCGCCGAAGGTCATCCAGAAACGAGCCTGCTTGATGGTCGGATAGTTGATGACGAGCGACTCGAGTTCTTCGTGGTGCAACAGGTACGACTCACGCGGACCGATGTTCGGATAGGTCAGCGGCTTGTGGATTTCGAGCGGTTCGGTCTCAATCCATTTGCCATCTTTATAATACAGACCCTTCTGCGTGATTTCGCGGATGTTGATTTCGGGGTTGAAGTTCGTGGCGAAAGCCTTGTGATGGTCGCCGGCGTTGCAATCGACGATGTCGAGATAGTGGATTTCGTCGAAATGGTGCTTGGCAGCGTAGGCGGTGTAAATGCCGCTGACGCCCGGGTCGAAGCCGCAGCCGAGAATCGCCGTCAGACCAGCCTGTTCGAAACGCTCCTTGTAGGCCCACTGCCACGAATATTCGAAGTGTGCCTCGTCTTTCGGCTCATAGTTGGCGGTGTCGAGATAGTTGCATCCGCAAGCCAGACACGCTTCCATAATCGTCAAATCCTGATACGGCAGGGCGAGATTGATGACCAGTTCGGGCTTGTAGTCGTTGAAAAGGGCCTTCAACTGTTCCACATCGTCGGCATCGACCTGCGCGGTCTTGATGTCCATCTTGTAGCCAGCCTTGTGGATGTCTTCCACGATTTTGTCACACTTCGCCTTGCGACGGCTTGCAATCATAAAGTCCGTAAACACGTCGGGATTCTGCGCAATCTTAAACGCAGCCACGGTTGCGACGCCACCGGCGCCAATCATTAATACTTTGCTCATGGTTTTTTCGTTTATAATTGTTTAAATAATAGGCGTAAAAATCGGTATATTTCGAAAAATTCAGGTACAAAGATACGAAAATATCAGCATCGAACAAAATAAATTTTGAAATTTTCTGTCAATAATTGAAATATTCTCCTTATCTTTGCAGCAATTATCAAACATTTTTTGAAAAAATGAACCATATTTTGGAAGGACGCGACGCGCTGAAAGCGGAAATTTTGAAGACGGCGGAAGTGGCTGGCTACCTGTGGCAAAACGGGTGGGCCGAGCGCAACGGCGGCAACATCACGGTAAACGTGACGGAGTGGGTCGATGACGACATCCGACGACTACCGGCCATCAGCGAAGTGAAGCCGATTGGCGTGACACTGCCCGAACTGCGCGGCTGCTATTTCTATTGCAAAGGAACGGGCAAGCGGATGCGCGATTTGGCACGCTGGCCGATGAAAAACGGTGCCATCATCCGAATCCTCGACGACTGCGCGACTTACGAAATCGTCGGCGACGAGGTGGTTTGGCCCACGAGCGAACTGCCGAGCCACCTGAGCGTCCACGCCCGACTGATTGCCGAGAAATCGCCCTATCGCGCCACCGTTCACACCCATCCGATTGAACTCGTGGCGATGAGCCATTGCCGGAAATATCTCGAAAAAGACGTGCTAACGCGGCTCCTCTGGTCGATGATTCCCGAAACGAAAGCGTTTTGTCCGCTCGGACTGGGCGTTGTGCCTTATTTGCTGCCGGGCTCGACTGCACTGGCCGAAGCCACGCTGCGCGAACTCGAAGACTACGACGTGGTGCTCTGGGAGAAGCACGGTGTTTTCGCCAAAGGACTCGATGCCATGGACGCTTTCGACCAAATCGACGTGCTCGAAAAGAGTGCGAAAATCTACATCGCCGCCCGTCAAATGGGTTTTGAACCCGAGGGAATGAGCGAGGAGCAATTAGCGGAAATGTCGATAGCGTTTCATTTACCGAAGTAATTTTTTATAATTTAAAATATTAAAAATCAAGAAGTTATGAAGAAAATGATGATGAAGTTGGCCGCCATCGCAGTGATGGCCGTCATCGGAACAACCACCGCACAGGCGCAAGCCGTAGTGACTGACCCCGCTCAGCAGACAGCCCTGCAAAAAGAGAAAGAAAAGGCTCAGAAAGAAGCTTTGAAGGCTCGTCAGAAGGCAGAAAAAGAGCAGGCAAAAGCTCAGAAAGAAGCAAAAAAGGCTGAAAAAGAGGCCAAGGCTCGCGAAAAAGCTGCCAAGAAAAAGCAGAAGGAAATAGAAAAGCGCGAGAAGGCCAATCAGGCTGCTAAAAAGGCTGCCCGCGATGCCGAAAAAGCACAGGAAAAGGCTGCCAAAGCCGCTGAGAAAGCCGCTGCTGCCGAGGGCGACCTGAAGTTGAAGCACAAGGCACTGAAAGCGCAGGCCGACGCCGTGAAAGCACAGCACAAGGCACAGCAAGCTGCTGAAAAAGCTGCCAAACTGAACAAATAAGGTTTTCGCAGACGAGTTTTGAAAACTGCGATTGCCGTTCCTGAGGGGCTGACAGACGTGCTACTGCACGCCTGTTGTGCCCCATGTTCGTCGGCCATTGTCGAATGGATGCTGGCGAATGGTGTGCGCCCCGTTATTTTCTATTACAATCCGAACATTTTTCCTCGCGAGGAATACGAAATTCGCAAACAAGAGAGCAAGCGCCACGCTGAAAGCCTCGGTGTACGCTGGATCGACGGCGACTACAACCACGACGAATGGCTGGGTGGCATTTGCGGATTGGAGGGCGAACCCGAGCGCGGTCGGCGTTGCGAACGCTGTTTTTTTCTGCGCCTGAAAGCCGCGGCAATGAAAGCCCAAGAACTCGGCATCCCCTATTTCACGACAACCCTCGCCTCGTCGCGCTGGAAAGACATCGAACAAATCAATCGCGCAGGACGCGAAGCGGAGCTTTCAGTTCATAGTTCACAGTTCATAGTTCATAGTTCCAACAATCCATCACCCAACACCCAACACCTAACACCTAACACCCAACACCCAACTCTCAACTATCCGAAATTCTGGTCCCAAAACTGGCGCAAGGGCGGTCTTTACGAGCGTCGCAACCAACTTCTCAAGGAATTTGGTTTTTACAACCAACAATATTGCGGTTGCGAGTTCAGCGTCAGAAGTTAAAAAAGATTTTCACCGTAACCCCAACGGTTTTATGACAAAAAAAAGACCACTCTCCGTAAGGAAAATGGTCTTTTTGTTTCGTCGCCGTGGCTTATTCGCCGAGGCTCTTGATATGCTTTGCCAACTTCGACTTGAGGTTGGATGCTTTGTTCTTGTGGATGATGTTGGTCTTAGCCAATTTGTCGAGCATCTTCTGAACGCTGGGATAGAGCTTTTCTGCTTCTTCCTTGTCAGTCATGGCGCGCAGTTTGCGAACGGCGTTGCGCATCGTTTTTGCATAGTAGCGGTTGTGCTCGTTTCTTTTCTTCGTCTGACGAATTCTCTTCAGAGCTGATTTGTGATTTGCCATTTTTAATTCTTAATTTTAAATTGTTAATTTTAAATTTTTTACGGAAGCTTATGGGTCTTGCGCTTTTCGGCTGCCCTCGGCGAACTTTTCATTTCTAAAGTTCTCCATCACCGTTCCTCTGGATTTTTCCGATGGCGCATCGCTGCGCAGATGACGGATTCCGATGTTTGTAGTCCCTAGGAGAGTCGAACTCCTCTTTAGAGAATGAAAATCTCTCGTCCTAACCGATAGACGAAGGGACCAAAATGCTCTAAGCGGGTGCAAAGGTACGGCTTTTTTATCAATTCTCCAAATTTTCTTCAAAAAAATTTCATTTTTCGGGTAAAAATTCGTAATTTTGTCGTGTTATGCTGACAAAAACGCGGGCGATCGTGCTCCATTCGATGAAATACGGCGAGGACAAAACCATCGTCGATATGCTCACGGCTGACTTCGGTCGTGTGTCGTTCGTGTGCCGACTGCCGAAGACTCAAAAAGGGAAACTCAAAAAACAACTTTTCCAACCCCTGACGATGCTTTCCATTGAGTTCGACCACCGTCAGGGAGGCGGATTGCAACGGTTGCGCGACGTGCAGATGTCGCAACCGTTCACGTCGATTCCCTTCGACCCCGTGAAATTGTCGATTTCGCTCTTCGTGGCGGAATTTCTTCTCTATGCGACGCGCGGCGAACAACAAAACGAGGCACTTTTCCAGTATGTCGAAAACGGCATTTTGTGGCTCGACGGACAATCGCGAGCCTACGCGAATTTCCACCTTGTTTTTATGATGCGACTGTCGCGATTCATCGGTTTCTTCCCGAATCTCGACGACTATCACGACGGCGACTGCTTCGACTTGCGAAACGGCACTTTCGTGGCCGTCAGACCGTCGCACGCCGATGTGGTGGAACCGGCGGAGGCGGAGCGAATCAACACACTGATGAGAATGGGATTCGAGTCGATGCACCTTTTTCAGATGAACCGCCACGAGCGCAACCGAATCGCTGAGTTCATCCTCACTTATTATCGGCTGCACGTGCCGAATTTTCCCGAACTCAAATCCATCGAAATTTTAAAAGAATTATTTGAAGTCTAACGACAACTCGCTGTCACCCAACAGGTTATACGACTTCCGATGATAGGGCGTGATGCCGAACTGGCGGATGGCCTCGCGATGCTTTGCTGTTGGATAGCCTTTGTTCGACTGCCAATCGTACTGCGGAAATTTCTCGGCCAACTGCATCATGTAGTCGTCGCGGTAGGTTTTCGCCAGAATGCTCGCGGCGGCAATCGACTGGAACTTCGAATCGCCTTTCACGATGCAGGCGTGGGGGATGAGGGTCCCTCCAACCTCCCCCAACTGGGGGAGGCTCTTTGGACGATAAGGCTCAAAGCGGTTGCCATCGACGATAATGGCCTCGGGACGCACGCGAAGTTGGTCGAGCGCACGGTGCATCGCCAAAATCGACGCACGTAGAATGTTGATTTGGTCGATTTCCTCGGGCGAAACGCTCGCCACCGCCCACGCCACCGCCTCTTTCTCGATTTGCCGTCGCAGTTCGTAGCGTTTCCGCTCGGTCAGTTGCTTCGAGTCGTTCAGCAACGGATTGTCATAGTCGGGGGGCAGAATGACAGCCGCGGCAAACACGCTGCCCGCCAAGCAACCCCGACCAGCCTCGTCGCAACCCGCCTCAACGACTCCTGTATGATAATGTGATTTCAACATCGACGCTCGAAAATGACGTTATTTAATCGGCTTCGGCGAACGATGCTTCACCTTGAAGCGGTCGAAGCCCTCGCCATACACGCCAATGACGGCACTCTGAGAAACGAAGGCCGTGGGGTCGATGTCGTTGATGACCTGGAAAATGCGACCGCTCTCGCGCCGTTTGGCCAAAACGAAGAGCATTTTCATCTCTTTTCCACTGTAAAAACCGTGTGCGTCGATAGTGGTGACACCTCGGCGCGGCTCTTTGTTGATGCGGTCGCCAATCTCCTTGTAATGCTCGGAAATGATGAAGAACTGCACCGAACGGCGCATGTTGTTGACAACTTGGTCGATGCAGAAAGCCGTGACGTAGAGCACGACGTAGCCGTAGATGACGCGCTCCCAGTCGCGCAGCACGAAGTAAGAACTCGAAATGATGACGACGTCGAGAATCATGATGATTCGGCCAAGCGAAATGTCGCGATATTTATTGATGATGGCGGCCACAATGTCGGTTCCACCCGTCGAACCGCGGAAAGCAAGACCGATGCCCACGCCCGAACCGCAGAAAACAGAGCCGATGATGGCGGCCATGAAAGGCTGGTCGGCAAGCAGGTGCAGGCTGGCCACCTTGTCGCGGATGAGTGCCAGCGCAACCGTCAGCACGGCCACGGCGTAGATGGTTTTCACGCAGAATCTCCAACCCAGCGTCACCAACGCGAAGATGAGCAGAATGGCGTTGATGACAAAATAGCTCACCTGAGCCGGAATCGCCAGCGGACTCCACTCCAGAATCGAGGAAATACCAGCCACACCGCCCGAGGCGAGGGTGTTGGGCAGGAGAAAGGCCGACCATCCGATACAATAGGAAAGCATGGCGATGGTAATCATCGCGTAGTCGCGCACTTCGCGCCAGATTTTTGTTTTCAGAGCACCTGTCATAATCATGTCGTTTAAATTTGGCTGCAAAGGTACGAAAAAAGATGAATGATGTATTAATAAATCTTATTTTTTTGTCCAAAAATGTCGATTTTTACGAAAGATACACTAATTTTGCACATTCATAAACATCTGAAAACAGAAACTAAAATTATAATTAAAAGGTAAAAACATGAAGAAAATTTTACTTCTGATGCTCTCGCTCGTCATGGTGACGACGATGATGGCAGAGGGTGTAACGCCCGATGAGGCTTTGAACCAAGCCCGTAATTTTGTGAAAAACCGCGAAAACAAAGGAATGCGACCCCATCGAGCGCCGGGAACGGCAGCGTCGCGACTGGTGATGGCCAAGCAAGTCAACGGCCTCTACGTGTTCAACGTGGCGAAAGACGAAGGTTTCGTCATCGTTTCCAACGACGACCGCACCGAACCCATCCTCGGCTATAGCGACAGCGGTCATTTCGACCCCGAAAACATGCCCGAAAACATGCGCGCATGGCTGCAAGGCTACGCCGACCAGATTGCGTGGTTGAATGAGCATGGCGACGAAGAAAGTGCTGTGGCAACGATGCCAAGTCTCACGAGTACACGTGTGAAACAGCCCATCGCACCGCTAGTTTCCACACTTTGGAACCAAGACACGCCGTATAACGATCAGGCTCCTTACTACAATGGGAATAGTTACAGCACCACTGCAGCAGACGGCTACAAACATTGTGCTACAGGCTGTGTGGCTACGGCCATGGCGCAGGTCATGAATTTCAATCGTTGGCCTGAGGGAAATTCGAGTGCGATTCCTTCATACACATGGGAAAACGCCAATGTAGAGCTTGCCGGGTTGTCTGCCACCACATTCGACTGGAACAACATGATTGACAATTATAAAAACGGCTATACAACCGCCGAAGGCACCGCCGTTGCCAAGTTGATGCGCTATTGCGGCCAGTCGGTGAGTATGAATTACGGACCTTCGTCGGGAGCCAACACAGCCAAAGTTGCCGATGCTCTGAAGGACTATTTCGACTATTCTTCCACGACCACCTACAAAGACCGTAGCCTTTATTCTTATGCCAACTGGATTGAATTGCTTTACAACGAACTGGCGCAAGGTCGTCCGATGGTTTTCAGTGGTCAATCGACGGGTGGCGGTCACGCTTTCGTATGCGACGGCTACCAAAGCGAGGACTATTTCCACATCAACTGGGGTTGGGGTGGCTCGAGCGACGGCTATTTCAAACTCTCGGTGATGAACCCCAAAGAACAGGGAATTGGCGGCAGCAGCAGCGACGACGGTTTCAATTTCGGACAGGGAGCAATTGTCGGTATCCAGAAAAACGGAGGAACGGGAACGGTGTTAGACGTACCCACAAGCAATTTCAGTCTCAGCCTGCAAGGCATCGACTTCAGCAAAAACCCTGTCGCTCTGGGCGAAACCGTCGAAGTGACATTTAGAATCAAAAACGATGGTCCCGACGAATACAGTGGCGACATCTGGATTTGCATCCCAATTAATGGAAATAATGTTCTTCAAACGGGAAAAACCTTTACGATTCCTGCAGGAGAAACGAAAGATTGCGTTATTCCTTATACTCCAGATAGGTATTCTGGTACTTTCAGCATCCGAGCATACAGACCAACTGGTGGAGGCTCTTATAACCGAATTATTGGCAATATAAGCAAGACTTTGACTGTTACGCAAGGAAGTGGTGGAAGCAATAATGTCACTTTAACGGTTTCTGATCCTGTTGTTGAAAATTCTGAATTTGATTACAGTGGAGGTGGTGGAAGACAACACTACAAACTTTATGGTACAAAATTCAATGCTACAATTACTGTTACAAACGAAACCGATACAGATTACGATGGTACATTCCTGTGGGTATTGATTCCATCTGGTGAATCTGCTAGTGTTAATGATATTCCTCTGAAAGTGTCTGCGAACAGTCATGTTGACATTCCTATTTCTGTCAAAAATTTGGATTACAATCACAATTATTATGTTTTGCAAACAAGTTATATCAAAAACAATAGTTATTCATGGGTTGTAAATGGTTATTACCATCCCAAAGGAGCGATTATGACATACTCCGATGATGGAGCAAGTACAATTGCTATTCCTTCTGGAACCAGTTTCAATGCAGCAACAGATGCACCCGAAGCATTGGCTGTCAATGTGAGTGGAACAGGCATCACGTCCATCACCCCCAACAGCCTTGCCAACACCGTTTATATCTACAGTGGAACAAAGCCGAGCGGATTGGACGGAAAAAATGTTGTCAAATACGACAATGGCAACTACACCGCCGAAACCATCACGCTGACTGACAACAATGGTTTCTATTCGCCCGTCGATTTCACCGCAGACAAAGTCGAATTCAACTACGACTTCACCTTTGCTGCCGACGGAACCAATGGATGGAACACGCTCATTCTGCCCTTCAACGTGACGAGCGTCACTGCCGACGACGCTGCCATCGACTGGTTCCACAGCAGCAGCGACAAAGGCAAGAATTTCTGGGTGAAAGCCTTCGACAGCGACGAAGCCACACAGGTTTATTTCGACTTTGTCGATGAAATCAAGGCCAACACGCCCTACATTGTGGCCTTCCCAGGCAACAAATGGGGTAAGAAATGGGATATGAGCAACAAGGCTCTGAAATTCATCGGCGAAAACGTCACGGTGAGCAACAGCGAGGCGGTCAAGTCGGTCACTGGCTCGGCCTATCGTTTCGTGGGCAACACCGTACAAGACAACACCGCCAACATCTATTCGCTCAACGAACAGGGCAACCTCTTCGTGCTGAATCAGTCGGCAGGTAGTGCGCCGTTCCGTGCCTTCTTCAAGCCCGGAACCTTCGACATCAGCGTCACTTCGCTCAGTCTGGGAAGCGTCACTGGCGGAACCACCTCCATCGACGACCTTCCTGCTACCCTCGACCAAGAAACGGGTGCGTGGTACACGATCGACGGTCGTCGTCTGAACGGTCAACCGACGCAGAAAGGTGTTTACATCAAGAATGGCAAGAAAACAATTATCAAGTAAAAAAAGATGAAAATGATGAAAATTCAATATATTCAACCGCATGTCAAAATGATTCAGATGGGGAATTCGGGTGAATTCTTCATGGAAAGCGGTCCCGGAGCCAACGACCAAACCGACCCGACGAAGGGCGTCGGTGGTGCCAAGGAGTTCGACAACGACGTTTGGAATGACAACGACGTTTGGGGAACGGAAAGCAGTTGGGAGACCGCTGACGAAACGTGGTAAAGCCATCTTGAAATCGCGATGAACGATTGGAAAGCCCTGACGATCCACCCGATGGCGCCGTCGGGCGACATCGAGGTTCCCACGCAGATGAACGACTTGTTCAGCTACGAGCCGCACGCGCTCTGTCTGGCTGCTCGCGACGAGGCGATGCCTCATATCAACGAGTTGATTCTGGACGAGAAAGAGGGCAAAATGTTCGGCGTGTTGGTCGTGGAAACCTCCGACGGACTGGGCTATCTGGCGGCTTACTCGGGGCAGATTCGCGGACGGAGCGACTGGCCAGGGTTTGTGCCTGCGGTGTACGATTACCTGCAACCCGACGGCTATTTCAAGGTGCACGAGGCGGAAATCTCGGCTTTGAACCGCGAAATTGAGACGCGCCAGAACGACAAGGAACGACTGGAGACCTCGAAAATTCTTGCCGACCTGAAACGCGAATACATGGAAGTGGCGACGGAGTTGAACTACCAGAATATGAAGGCGAAAGTGCGCCGCCACGAACTGCGTGCCGCCGGTCCGCTGACGCAGGAACAGGAAGACGAACTGATTCGCGAAAGTCAGTTTATGAAGGCCGAGTCGCGCCGCGTGAAAATGGGTTACAACGCGAGAATCGACGAATTGACGGTGAAAATGGCGCAGTTCGACGAGCCGATTCGCGAAATGAAGGCTGAGCGTCGGAAACTCTCCGACGCGCTGCAACGCTGGCTTTTCGAGCGGTTCGAAGTGCTCAACAGCGAGGGAAAAACGAAAAATCTGATTGACATTTTCAAGGACACGTCGTTGGGGCGTCCGCCCTCGGGCGCAGGCGAATGTTGCGAGCCGAAACTGCTGCACTACGCCTACAAAAACGGCCTTCGACCGCTGCAAATGGCGATGTTCTGGGTAGGCGCGTCGCCAAGTCTGGAAATTCGCCACAACGGTCGTTTCTATCCCGCTTGTCGGGGAAAATGCCTGCCGATTTTGCGCTGGATGATGCCCGAAAATTTAGAGGGAAATGGGGAAATTTTGGCGAAAAGAGAAGAGCCGAAACAAGCCGAACTGCCCACGATTTACGAAGACGAGGCCATCGCCGTGGTGAACAAGCCTTTCGGACTGCTCAGCGTGCCAGGCGTGTCGGACTATTATTCGGTGTGGAGCATCGTTCGCGAGCGTTATCCCGACGCCGATTCACCGCTGACCGTCCATCGCCTCGACCAACCCACAAGCGGAGTGATGCTCATCGGAAAGACGAAGGATGCCTGCGTGGAACTGCAACGGCAATTCGCCGAGCGAGAAGTGCAAAAACGGTATGTCGCCCTGTTGGAACAGCCCATGTCGGCCTTTGCCGAGAAAAAGGGCACCATCGACCTGCCACTTTACTCGAATCCGCTGAACCGACCCTATCAGAGTGTGGATTACGAGAACGGGAAAAAGGCCGTCACCGAATACGAAATCATCGGCGAGACCGACGGTCACGCTCGTGTCGCGCTCTATCCGAAGACAGGTCGAACGCATCAACTTCGCGTGCATTGCGCCCATATAAAAGGCTTGAACAACCCCGTTTTGGGCGATAACCTCTACGGAAATATGCCCTCGCGACGCCTTTTCCTACACGCCGAGAGCATCCATTTCCACCACCCGACCACGGGTGAGGAAATGGAGTTCTCTGTTCCACCGGAATTTTAAAAGAATGAACTTTTAACCCTTTTACTTTTTAACCTTTTAACCTTTTCAGTTGCACTGTAAAGTGTCGCATCAGCGGGGCTTCCCACTCGATGGCGACACCGCGTGTAATCTCGTTGCGACGGTCATAGACATTTTTCAACGCAGCCGCAATCACGTTCATGTGGTTGTCGGTATAGACGCGGCGCGGAATGCACAGGCGCAACAGGTCGAGTCCACCGAAGCGATTTTCGCGTGTCACAGGGTCGCGGTCGGCCAGAATATAGCCAATTTCACAGCCTCGGATGCCTGCTTCGAGATAGAGTTCGCAGGTGAGCGTCTGTGCCGGAAATTCCTCCTTCGGCACGTTGCACAGCACCTTGTCGGCATCGATGAACAGCGCGTGACCGCCGACGGGACGCTGATAGGGAATGCCGTATTCATCGAGTTTCGCAGCGAGGTATTCCACCTGTCGGATGCGCGTTTCGAGCATATCGAACTCGGTGTTTTCGTCGAGACCCACCGCCAGCGCGTTCAAGTCGCGACCGTTCATACCGCCGTAAGTAATAAAGCCCTCGAAAGGAATACAGAAAAGTTTCGCGCCCTCGTACCAGTCCTTGTTGTTCGTCGCGATGATACCGCCCATATTCACCAGTCCGTCTTTCTTGGCCGACATCGTCATCGCATCGACGTAACTATACATCTCGCGGGCGATTTCCTTGATGCTCTTATCGGCATAACCCTCCTCTCGCATCTTGATGAAATAGGAATTTTCGGCAAATCGAGCCGAGTCCATCACGACGGGAACACCGTATTTGTGGCACAATTCGCACGTTTCGCGAATGTTCTGCATCGAAACTGGCTGTCCGCCCACGGTATTGTTCGTCACCGTCAGCACCATAAACGGCACATTTCCCTTGTTTTCCACGAGCACTTTCTCGAGTTTTTCCAACGAAACATTGCCCTTGAACGGCAGTTCCTTCTGTGTGTCCTTCGCCTCGTCGATGGTCACGTCGATGGCTTTCGCCTTGCGCGACTCGATGTGGCCTTTCGTCGTGTCGAAATGGGCGTTTCCGGGGATGACGTTGCCCTCTTTCACGAGGTAGGAGAACAGAACATTCTCGGCAGCGCGACCCTGATGCGTCGGAATCACATACTTAAAACCGAAAATGCGCTGCACCACCGATTCGAACTTGTAGAACGATGTCGCGCCGGCATAACTCTCGTCGCCCAGCATCAACTCGGCCCATTGGCGGTCGCTCATCGCGCCCGTTCCAGAGTCGGTCAGGCAGTCGATATAGACCTGCTCGGCCTTCAGCATAAACACGTTGTAATGGGCTTCCTTGAGCCATTGTTCTCTCTCTTCGCGTGTGCTCTTTCGGAGTGGTTCGACCATCTTGATCTTCCACGCCTCTGCAAATGGTATTTCCATAAATTTAGGTTTGATAGTTTATTGATTGTCGTTTTTCGCCTGCAAAGATATAAATATATTCTCAAACTGACATCAGAAATTCCAAAAAACTTTTAGAGGGCGAGAAAAAGAATAATGGTTAAAATTTATTAAAAAATTTGGCGGTTCTAAAATTTCGTCATACCTTTGCAGTGTTCTATTGATGTAGTACACTATTGTGGAGGGATTTACACCTTAATATAAAATAAAAAGAACAACGTTTGATAATAAAAATCGAGTTTAAATTAAAAAAGTTATGATTAACGTACAAAACATCAGTTTCAAGTACAAGGGCCAGAAGGCACTTGTCTTCGACGGGTTCAGCCTCAAGTTGGAGGAGGACCGCATTTACGGCTTGCTGGGCAAGAACGGCACTGGCAAATCTACTCTGCTTTATCTGCTCTCGGGCCTATTGCGTCCCACGCAAGGTTCGGTTAGTTGCGATGGCATTGACACCTACAAACGCCAACCTGAGCTACTGCGCGAGTTGTACCTCGTCACAGAGGAGTTTCAGTTGCCCAACATCCGCTTGTCGGAATACGTGAAACTCTACCGTCCGTTCTATCCAAAGTTCTCAGACGAGGTGTTGAACAGTTGCTTGAACGATTTCGATTTGGCAGGCGACATCCACCTGAACGAGCTCTCGATGGGTCAGAAGAAAAAGGCCTATATGTCGTTCGCAATGGCTACGAACACCAAGTATCTGCTGATGGACGAGCCGACAAACGGTCTCGACATTCCCTCGAAAAGTCAGTTCCGCAAGGTGGTGGCCCAGAATATGTCGGAGGATCGAACGGTGATGATTTCTACCCATCAGGTACACGATGTGGAGCAGATGCTCGACCACATTGTGATGCTCGACCAACGTTCTGTGTTGCTCAATGCCAGCGTGCAGGAAATTACCGACCAGTACGCTTTCGAATATCGCACACCACAGACGATGGACGACACCGTGCTCTATGCAGAGCCCACGCTTCAGGGCAATGCCGTCATCACCCATCGCAAAGAAGGCGACGCAGAGACGCAAATCAATCTCGAACTATTGTTTAACTATCAAACACAAGCAAAATGAATACATTTAATTTCAATAGATTTTCGCAGGCGCTGAAGTGCCAGTTTTTAGTGAATCGCAAGAAGTGGATTCAACTCTTCTGCATTTTTACATTGGTGTTTCTTTTCGGTAGTCTGTTCCAAACCCGTATGCAGGGGATGGGTTATGCTTATATGGCAGCACAATGGGAGCCGCAGCAACTATATGAAACCTATAAACGTTATGTGGAAATGACTGCCGATTCTGGTGTCGTAATCTTCTATTTCTTTATGTTGGTTGCAGCCTGTTGTATGTTTTTGCAAATGAAAGATACGCGCAATCGTTCAGCCTATTTGCTGTGGCCTGTATCGAATCTGGAGAAGTACATTATCAACTTGTTACATTCCATCGTGCTGACGGCCATCCTGGCCTTTGCCGCCTATGTGTTGGCCGATGCCTTGCGCGTGTTCATCGATTGGGCGACGGGACGCATCGTCATCTGGGGCATCCCCAAATTTTTTGAACACATTCGTGTAAACATAGGTTCCGACTATTGGCAGAATAGTTGGATGCTTCTCACTTGGATCTTCTACATCCATTCGCTCTATATCGTGGGCGGCACCTTGTTCCGTCGCCAACATTTTCTGATGACCAGTGCCACGATTGTCATTTTCACTATTTTGCTGGTTACGATTCTGAACCAGATAGATCCGCCATTCCACTTTAAAACGGGTGTCTTGGACGAGGATACACGACGGATTATAACGACTTTCCATCCCGCCTTCTACATTCTTCACTCGGTGTTATGCATCCTCGTCATTTTCCACTATTGGCTTTCGTATAAGCTGTTTACGCGTATGCAAGTGATTAACAATAAATGGTTGAACGTATGATTTTCACCAACGAAAAAGCAATATATATGCAGATGGCCGACCGCCTCTGCGACGAGATTCTTGCCGGAACCTACCAGTCCGACGACCGTATTCCGAGCGTGCGCGAATATGCCGTGATGCTCGAAGTGAACGCCAACACCGCCGTGAAAACCTACGAGCATCTGGCTCGCGAAGGTGTCATCTACACGAAGCGCGGACTGGGCTATTTCGTTGCGCCCGACGCCCGTGAGCAGATTCTGCAAAGCCGTCGCGAGGCTTTCCGGAAGCAAACGATGCCCGAACTGTTCCGACAAATGAAATTGCTGGGCATTGGCATCGAGGAAATCCAACGAGCGTGGCAGTCGGAAGGTTAAAGGGTTAAAAGGTTAAAGGGTTAAAGGGTTAAAAGGTTAAAAGGTTAAAAAGTTGGAGCTTTTGCAACTTTTTGAGCGGAATTTGCGTCAAATGGATGAAAAATGACGATTTCGCGTAGTTTTTTCGTGCTATTGATCGTCAAAAGAATCGAAAACTAATCAAAAAATAACAATGAAAAAAACAATTCTCTCTCTTTCGTGTGCCCTCTGGCTGTCGATTCCGGCAGCCACGGCACAGGTGAATCTCGACTCGCTCGATGCCGTGTATGACTCGCTGTCGATTGGCGAAGTGTCGGTCACTGCCGCCAAACCGATGGTGAAAATGGAAGCCGACAAAATGACCTACGACGTGGCTGCCGACAACGACTCGAAGTCTTCTACCGTGCTCGATATGCTGCGCAAAGTGCCGATGGTGACGGTCGATGGACAGGACAACATCACGGTGAACGGCTCGTCGGCGTTCAAGGTGTATGTCGATGGCAAGCCCAACCCGATGTTCTCGCAGAATGCGTCGCAGATTTTCAAGATGATGCCTGCGGCGGCAGTGGCGAAGATTGAAGTCATCACGAATCCGGGTGCGAAATACGATGCCGAGGGTGCTGTGGGCGTGCTCAACATCGTGCTGGCAAAGCAGCCGGGCGGCGGTGCAGCACAAGTCAACGGCACGACGGGCACCATGCGGGCACAAGTGGGCAACCAACGCGTTGGCGGTGGTGTCTGGTTCTCGTCGCAGCAGGGCAAACTCTCGGCATCGGGTAACGCAATGGCTTTCCATCAGTGGCAAAAAATGGAAACCACGCTCGACCGCGAGTCGTTCGCCGACGGGGGTCGCTCGCAATATTTCCAAAACTCCAAGCAGCGTGTACCCGGTGTGATGGGCAATCTTAGCTTGTCTTACGACATCGATTCGCTGAACGTGGTGAGTGCGGCGGTGAGCGTGACGGACTTCACGGCCAAAATGGAGTCGAACCCCATTGTCAGGCAGAATCAGGTAGAATACACCTACTTCGACCGCGTCAAAATGAAGAACACTTCCTTCAACGCCTCAGCCGACTGGCAGCACTTTTTCTCGCCCGAGCGCAACCGCTATCTGACGCTGTCGTACCAACTTTCCTATACACCCCAGAAACTCATCAACGAACAGCATTACGAGGCGCCGATGCCCGATATTTACTTGGAAAACAGGCCGAAATCGCTCGAACAGACGCTGCAATTCGACTATACAACGCCCATCGCTGCCAATCAGACGCTGAATTTGGGTGGAAAATACATTTTGCGCAGCAATCGATCGTGGTCGGAGGCGATGGAATACCACCACGGCAACCACATCGCTGCCGCCTATGTCGAGCACGAGGCGAAATTCGGGAAACTGGCGACGAAGGCCGGTCTGCGCTACGAACACACGTGGCAGAAAGTAGAGTACGAGCGCGGTGCAGGCACCGATTTCAAGAGCAACTACGGCAATCTTGTACCGTCGGCGTCGCTGAGTTTCTCGCCGTCGATGACGAAAAACATCGGCCTGACCTACAACCTGCGCCTTTCGCGTCCGGGCATCAGCTATCTGAATCCCTACATCGACCGCCACACACCCACCGTCGTCACTTACGGAAATCCCAACCTCGATGTCGAGAAAATGCACAATATCGGCCTTTCCTACAGCAGTTTCTCGCAGAAATTTATGCTGAATCTCGGTCTTCGACAGAGTTTCACGAACAATCAAATCGCGATGTACGGTTTTATCAAGGACGACCTGCTCAACCTAACTTACGGCAACGTGGCGAAGTGGCAAAACACCTCGCTGACGGCCTTCGTGAACTGGCTCGCCACGAAAAGCACTCGACTGATGCTCAACGGCGCACTCGACTACACCGACCTGCGCAGTAGCGCACTCGATATGAAAAACAGCGGCTGGCACGCCAATCTGATGGCCGGACTGCAACAGACGCTGCCCGCCGACTTCAAACTCGGTCTGAACGCCATTCTGAACACGAAGAGTTACACGTTGCAGGGCTGGATGTCGGGCTACGAACTGCTTGTGGCAAACCTCTCGAAAGATTTTCTTGACAAGCGCCTGAACGTCGCCATCATCGGCATCACCGGCCTGCACGACCGAGGTGCCATCAGTATGGACATGTACCACAAGGATCGCGACCACACGCAGATGCAGCACATCCGCGTGCCCGTTTCGCAGGTGATGTTGAGCGTGAGTTACACTTTCGGCAAGCAGGGCGTGAAAGCCAAGGAGCACAAGAGTCGCATCAAAAACGATTTTATGGAGAAAAAGTCGGAGCAGGAGCAAGTGCCCAATGCCACGGGAACGATGTAAAAAAGGCCGTAAAATTTGGAAAATCGCGAAAATCGCAGTAAATTTGCAGCGTAATTCGTAAAAACCAGAAATTTTATGGCACAGGAAGATGTTTTCAAAAAAATTGTGAGCCATTGCAAGGAATATGGCTTCGTGTTCCCATCGAGCGACATCTACGACGGTCTCGGCGCAGTCTATGACTACGGACAGAACGGCGTGGAACTGAAAAACAACATCAAGCAGTATTGGTGGCAGTCGATGGTGCTGCTCAACGAGAATATTGTCGGTATCGACTCGGCTATCTTTATGCATCCGACCATCTGGAAGGCTTCGGGCCACGTCGATGCTTTCAACGACCCGCTCATCGACAACCGCGACTCGAAAAAACGGTATCGCGCCGACGTGCTCATCGAGGAGCAAATGGCGAAATACGACGAGAAAATCGAGAAGGAAGTGGCGAAGGCACGCAAGCGTTTCGGCGATGCTTTCGACGAGGCGCAATACCTCGCAACGTCGCCCCGCGTGGCTGAAATCAAGCAGAAGCGCGACGCTTTGCACGAGCGTTTCGCCGCCGCGATGCAGGGTCCCGACCTCGAAGCGCTGAAGCAAATCATTCTCGACGAGGAAATCGTTTGCCCCATCAGCGGCACGCGAAATTGGACCGACGTGCGCCAGTTCAACCTAATGTTCGCTACGGAAATGGGAGCCTCAGCCGACGGCGCAATGAAGGTTTATCTGCGTCCCGAAACGGCTCAGGGAATTTTTGTAAACTATCTGAACGTGCAGAAAACGGGTCGAATGAAGTTGCCCTTCGGCATCGCCCAAATCGGAAAGGCTTTCCGCAACGAAATCGTCGCCCGACAGTTTATTTTCCGTATGCGCGAGTTCGAACAGATGGAAATGCAGTTCTTCGTGAAGCCCGGCACCGAACTCGACTGGTTCAACCACTGGAAGCAGGCGCGTATGAAATGGCATCAGGCACTGGGATTCGGCGCCGAAAACTACCGTTTCCACGACCACGACAAACTGGCGCACTACGCCAATGCCGCCACCGACGTCGAATTCCGTATGCCCTTCGGTTTCAAGGAGGTCGAAGGCATCCACTCGCGCACCGATTTCGACCTTTCGCAGCACGAGAAATTCTCTGGAAAGCAAATCAAATATTTCGACCCCGAGACCAACGAAAGTTACGTTCCCTACGTCATCGAGACCTCGATTGGCGTCGATCGAATGTTCCTCACGATTATGTGCCACTCGTATCAGGAAGAACAACTCGAAAACGGCGAAACTCGTGTCGTTTTGCGGCTTCCCGAGGCTCTGGCACCCGTGAAATGTGCCGTTTTCCCGCTCGTGAAAAAAGACGGACTGCCCGAAAAGGCCCGCGAAATCGTCAATGACTTGCGCTTCCATTTCAACACGCATTACGAGGAAAAAGACACCATCGGCAAGCGCTATCGCCGCCACGATGCCATCGGAACGCCCTTCTGCGTGACCGTCGATCACGACACACTCACCGACGGAAAGGTGACGTTGCGCGAGCGCGACACGATGAAGCAGGAGCGCGTGGACATCAGCCAACTCCGCAACATCATCGAAGATAGAGTTTCACTCACATCGTTGCTGAAAAAGAATTAAAGCCCCCTCTAAATTGTAAAATAGTAAATAGTCAAATCGTCAAATGAAAAGAGTCCTCTTTCTATTCTCCCTCGCCTGCCTGACAACGCTGTTCGTGGCTTGTAGCGAGGAAAACGACACGGTCGAGGAATTCCCCAACTGGCAGGAAAACAACGACAAATATTTCAATGCGCTCTACCAAAGAGCGACAGAGAAAACCCTTGGAAATCCGTGGACGGCCATTCGGAAATGGTCACTGCCCACCGACTACAATGCACAAAGCACCGACCACATCGTCGTGCGCGTCATCGAGAAGGGCGAGGGAACCGTTTCGCCGCTCTACACCGACAGTGTCACCGTCATCTACTCGGGTCGGCTGCTGCCTTCGACGAGTTATCCGACGGGCTTCGTCTTCGACCAATCGTTTGTCGATGATTTCAATCCCAAAACGGCTGCAGCACGCGGTTTCCGCGTCTCGAGCAACATCGTTGACGGCTTTGCCACTGCCCTTCAGCAGATGCACTGCGGCGACCGCTGGGAAGTCTATATTCCCGCCAATCTGGGCTACGGAACCGCAGGTAATTCGTCGGCAGGCGTTCCCGGTCATTCCGTCCTCATTTTTGATATGATGTTGAAGGATATTATCAAATAATCCTGTCGATTTCAATAAAAAAAAGTCTCAGCGCAAACTGAGACTTTTTTCTTTCCAATAATCGAAGTTTACTTCACGACAAACTTCCGTCCTTGCTGCACGTAGATGCCCTTCGGCAACTTGCCCGACTGCGTCACGCGGCGACCTTGCAGGTCGTAGATTGCGTTGTCGGCAGGGGCTTCGTGACGAATTGCGTCGCCGATGCCCGATGTATCGTCTAATTTCAACTTGACAATGAACTGCGTGATAATCGCATAGCTGTTGTTCGTCGAATTGTTGTTCGACATCTTAACCGTCGTGCTCTTCGCATTGACATCCATCGTCAGGAAATTGGGTGGATTCTGCTGCGACTTGTTCTTGTTGAGTTCGACGCTCGAACCGTTTTCAGCCGTCAGCGTGTAGGTTTCGGCACTCGTATTGAAATAGCCACCGATGCTGTAGCTCTCAATCAGATAGCCCTCGGGCGCGGTAATCGTGAAAACGTCGTTTTGCGCTCCGGCAGCCGACGGTTTGATGCATACCACACGCTGTCCGTAGCTCGTCTGGCGGTTGAAAGCGTTGTGACCCATCGTAACCACCACTCCCGATAGACCAGAGGCGGTCGTCGTGGTGAATTTCTTCGCCCAGTTGCCAGTGATGGTCTCCTGCCATGTCACCCAAGGTGCCGAGCCATTGTCGTTGCCGTGTTCCACGACTTTCACCGTCGGATTCTCGACATCGCCCTTGATTTCGTCGTACCACGCGAGAATTTGCTCCTCGGTAATCGTCACGAAGTTGATGGCGTAGCCGTTATCGGCACTGTACGACTCATCTTCGTAGAGCAGGGCAACATTGCCGTTGGGCAGTTTCACCATTGTCGAATAGCACGAACCATTGGGCTGGATGTTATAGACATTCGTCCACGATTTTCCGCCATCGAGGCTCATCGTCATCTGCAGGCTTTCACGTCCGTTCGTGTTGATATACGAATGGAGCATGATGTCCTTGCCATCAACCGTTCTGCGTTTGTAGTAGAGGATGTCGGCGTTGCAGGCGTTACCCCAAATGTCGTCCGTGCGATACTGCGATCCCCACTTGAAAGTCACCGTTCCATCGGCATTTTTCGAGTAGGTGGCGGTGTTCCAACCGCGATTTCCGCTCTGGCGCACGCTGAGCAGCAGGCTGCCGTCGTTGAGCTGTTCGAGTTTCGACTCGTCGCCGCCCGTGTAAGCCGTCGATTTGCTCAGACGCCACGAGTTTCCGTTGTCGGTCGAATAGATGATGCACACGAGGTTCGTTCCGTCGCCCACCTTACGGCAGTTTGTCGCAAACATGATGACACCGTCGTTGGTGGTCAGGCCTTTGCCCGAAGTCGTGAAATAGTTCGACATGCTAAACTTGCCGTCGCTGCTGTATTCATCGTAGAATTTCGACGAATCGAAGAGGTTTTTCGTCAGCGTCCACGACTTTCCGTTGTTGCTGCTAATTGCCAGACCAGTGTATTTCATACCGTTGGTGTTGTCGGCACCCCAGCGCTTGCTACCGGCTGCCATCAGGCAAATCAGGTCGCCATTTTCAGCGCGTGCCAAACCCGGGTCGCCGTAGCCGTAGTAGGCCATCGTATAGCCGTCGCCCACTGCCACGTTCACCTTGTTTTTCCACGTGCGACCGCCGTCTTCACTGCGCATCGAAATCACGTCGATTTTATGGCCGCCGAGGTCGGCATTGCTGTTGTAGCGCTTGTCGATGGACACGACGATGTCGCCGTTTTGGTCAACAATCATCGCAGGAATGCGATAGAAACGGCAGTTGTCGCTCGTCGGACGGAACACGAAATGCTGCTGGTCGAACACCTTCATACCCTGACGCGCAGGTTTGCCAACCGACGCCACGTTAAGTTCGTTCGTTTTACCGGCGCAAGTGTAGGAAATCTTCGTCAGGTTGGCCTCGAGGATTTTTTCGAGTTCCGCATCGTCTTTCACCGTGGCGCAAAGCCAGAAATAGTGCTTGCCGGCGGTCACTCTGCCGATGTTGACGCTGGCAGTGCTGCCGATTTCGTCGGTTGTGCCCAGCGGCGACGACGGAATGTTGGCGATGAATTCCGTGGAATTGGTCTCGTAGATATAGAGACTGCTGATGTTTGCCCTTGTCGTGGCGTTTAGGCTCACGGTGAAAGTGGCGTCGGTGATGGTTTGAATGGGTTCGACATCCATACGGAGCATCAGCGAATTGGTGTTGCCGCGTCCACAGGTCTGATAGCCACGCTTGACGGTGACATTGCCCTCAAACAGGGCGATGCTCTCATCAACTTCGGTCAGCGTCACGGGGAAGAAGGCAAAGTCGTTGTTGCCATTGATTTCCGTCGGAACAGTCGAGTTCCAACCCACCACTGTGGCATCGCCGCTACCCACGTCGTTGGCATTGAGAACCACGTTGGTAGAACTGCTTTGCACGTAGAAATGGCCGGCTGTGGCGGCAATTTTCTCGACGATGAGTTTCTCCTGCGGCTGAGCCGTCACGGGCACGTTTTCACGATGGTTGATGGTTCCGATGTAGTTACCCAGACCCGTCTGGATGTAGAATTTGCCGTCGCCGGCATCGACGAGTCGCATCAGGTAATGGGCATTGGCCGATGCCATGCCGTTCGGAGCCGTCGCTGTGTTGTAAAGCGTGTGCGACGAGGCCCTTTCATAGACGTAGCCGTGCTTGTTGGGCTGCGTGCCACGGTCGAACATCACATACCACTGACCCGTCGTCAGCGTCTGAGCATAATCGGTTGACATGCTCATCATTTGGTTGGTGAGTTCGGAAAGGGGTTCGCTCGACTGCGCGAAAACTCCTCCTATCACGGTGAATGACAGGAGAATGGTTGCTAAAAACTTTTTCATTGTCAAATTTTTATCTTAGTAAATTACTTCAGGCCGAGCCATCCCTTCAGTTTGCCGAAGAGGTTGCTTTTTTTCACCTCCTGGGCAGCCTGTTCGATGGTCTCGCTGACTTTTTCCTTAGCGGCCTGCACCGACTCGTTCTTGCTGAGGTCGTCGAGCATGTCGCCAACTTTGTCCTTGACGGTTTCAACTGCCTCGCCAGCCTTTTCCTTCACGGCCTGCACGGTTTCGTTCTTGCTGAGGTCGTCGATGACATCGCTCACCTTCTCTCGAACGGTATCAACGGCTTCTTCTGCCTTTTCGCGCACGGCTTGCACAGTCTCGTTCTTGTTGATGTCGTCGATGACGTCGTTGACTTTGTCCTTGATGGAATCGACTGCCTCGCCAATTTTTTCCTTGGCTTCCTCAACCTTATCGGCGATGGCGTCTTTGGTTTCCTCGACGTTTTCAGCAACTTCTTCCTTGACATCTTCTACGGCCTTTTCAGCGCAATCGCAAGCGTTCTCAGCACACTCGCAGGCTTCTTTTTCGGCACATTCGCAAGCGTTTTCAGCGCATTCGCAAACATTTTCAGCGGTTTCGGCAACAGCGTCCTCAACCTTCTCTTCCATGTTCTTGATTTCTTCAGTATTCATCTTTTCTCAATTTTGATAGATGGAGCCTACTCCCTTTCAAGCGTTTCGGCATTTTCTTATCTTGTTGAAATCATTCTGTCAAACGATGGCATCGCTCTTCCGATAGTCTTTCGGCGACATTCCCGTGTGGTTTCTGAAATAGTGGGAGAAAATCGTCTGGTTGGGGAAGCCGAGGTCGAAACTGATTTGCTGGATGGAGAGGTCCATTCTACTGCGCAACATCGTTTTGGCCTGCGTGATGACGTAGCGAGAAATCCATTCGCCGGCTCCCACGCCCGTCTCTTTTCTGATGACAGTGCCGAAATATTTGGGCGACAGACAAAGCAGGTCGGCGTAGTAACTCACTTCGCGACTCGTGCGGAAATTCTTCACGAGTTCGTCGTAGAATCGTGCCACCAACTGCTTGCTGGCATTGACACTTTCTGGTTCCTTGCTACCATTTTGCATTTTATAGAAATTCATCAGCAACGCCAGCGTGTGGATTTGAGAAATCAAGATTTCGTCGCGCTCGGGCGCATCAATCATGCTGATGGTGTTGAGCGTTCGGTAAATGTTCGTAAAACAGTAATACTGGTCGTCGGTGACGCTGAACGAGGGGTTCATCTGCGCTTCAAAATGGGTGCGGAACGAATAGCGCGTGCGGAATTTTTCCCAAAACTTTGCAGAAATCACCACGAGCGACACCAGAAAATCGGAACTGGTGTCTTCGCTCACAATCACGTGGTTGGGATAGACAGCGGCAATGTCGTGGGGGTGCCATTCGATGTTGCGCATGTCGTACTTACCGCGCATCGAACCGCGATGACACAGACACACAACAAGGTGAGGCGAGACATAGGGCTCATTGTAAATCGGCATCCTCGTTACGTTGTCAATAACTACTAATCCGCGACGTTCAATTTCGTCGGACATCAATTCTAATGGGTGATTTTTTTTCATTTCTCTCATAATTCATCAAAATTTGCTGCAAAAATACAAAAAAAATGCCATAAAAATCAATTTTCCCAACTTTTTTTCATTTTTTTAGGAAAAAAAATTACAATTTCGATGGAAGATGGTGACGATTCCATTTTTCTCCGAAAAGACGAACGAGGAACATGATTCCGCGCAGCGTCAGTTCGATGGCCATTGCCATCCAAACGCCAGGAAGTCCGTAGTCGCGGGCAAGCAGAGCGGCCAGCGACAGGCGCACGCACCACATCGACGTGAGGCTCATGATAGCGGGTTTCAACGTGTCGGCAGCGCCGATGAACACGCCGTTGGCGACAATCGACGCGGCAAACATCGGTTCGGCCCACGCCTCGATGCGCAAGACTTGTGCGCCCAGCGCAATGACTTCATCGACGGGCGACATCCACGCGATGAGTTCGGGCGCGAAAACCCACATGAAAACGCCCATCACGGTCATGATGGCGATGCCCAACCCCACCGACATGTAGGCAAACGACCGCGTCAGCATCCGCTGACCAGCGCCGATGCTCTGTCCGACGAGGGTCGTGGCGGCCTCAGCAATGCCGAATCCGGGCATATAGCACAGGCTTTCGACCGTAATCGCGAGCGAATTGGCGGCGATGGCGATGGTTCCGAGCGGTGCTACAATCATCGTGCTGACAACGTATGCACCGCCGTTCAAAACGTGTTGCAACGCCATCGGAGCACCGATTTTGAAGGCGGTTTTCACCGTTTCGGCCTTCGGAAAAAACGACCCGCGACGACCTTTCAACGACAGTATTTCCGACCGCACGAGCAGGAAATACAGCATCAGAATGGCGGTAATCAGTTCGGCCAGTCCCGTTCCCAGCGCCGCACCTTTCACGCCCATGTCGAAGATGTAGATAAAAAAGTAGTTGAAAACAACGTCGAGCACACACATCATGATGTTTAGAATCGACGGAATTTTCATGTTGCCCGAACTTTTCAGCATAGAGCCACCCAAACCTTCCATCTGGAAGAAAATGCCAAAAACACCGATTAAAACGAAGTAGAGCGAGGCATCGTGGGCGATTTCCTCCGTTCCGCCAAGCCAATAGGGAAGGTGGTTGTGGATGGCGATGCAGACGAGTGAAATCATCAGACTCCACAGAAGACAGCACACCAGCGACTGCCTGAGCACGCGCCGAGCGGCTTCGAAGTCGTTGGCACCGATGAAATGGGCGACTTGCACCGAAAAACCGAGCGACGCAGCCGAAGCCAAGCCGCCCATGAGCCACGTGGTCGATTCGACAAGGCCGATGGCTGCCGTGGCACGCGCTCCGAGGTGGCCGACCATCGCCGCATCGATGAAAAACATCACCGTCGCGGAGATTTGCGCCAGAATCGAGGGTATAGAAAGACTGACGATGAGGCGAAGCTTTTCGTTTCGCGTCATCGTCCGTCCCTCACGAATGTGAGCTAAGAGTTCGTCGCTCCGTTTCGACACTTATCGCACTCCTTCAATGGTGTAACCGGCGTTGCGCAGCAGTTGCAAAACGCCCTTGTCGCCAGGGAGGTGAGCCGCTCCAACAGCGAAGAAAGTCGGCTTCGAAGTCATGATTCCAGGCATTTTAGCCACCCAGTCGACGTTGCGGTTGTTGATGAGCATGTCTTCTTCCTCGGGCGTCGAGTCGCACTTGCCGCCAAGTTTGCGGTCCATCACCTGCTTCAGCGTTTCGAGGTTTTGTGCATAGAAGGCCGAAGTGAGGTCTTCCATCATCTGCGAATTGAAATTTTCGTTGTCGATGAAGCACATCAGTTCCTCGACCTGCCGACTCATCGGCTTGCCCTTGTAAAGCACGTCGATTTGCTTCTGAAGAGTCTCCAAACCACCGCAGGGCAGTCCGTTTTTCTTTGCCTGAGCCTGAAAATACTGGTCAAAAGTGCTCGACGGATCGAATTCGCCCATGTGCTTCGTCATATAGAGCAGCAGTTGGAACTGCGTGACGAGTGCCATCGGTGTCAAGTTGCCCATTTTCGAAGCCACCATCGGATTACTCAAGCCCGTGCCCATTTTGGCGACCATGAATGCGTCGAGACGCTTGTATTCATCGGGTGTGAGATAGTCTTTGATGGTTTTTCCGGCAGGCAGCGTCATGGCGTTCTGCACGGCTTTCAGACTGTCGATGTTGGTCATTGTGTCCCAAACCAGTTCGCCATAGACTTGGTCGGTCTCGGTCAGTGCTTCGGTCACGCCATTGATTTGGTTGACAAAGCCCACGTTGGCCAAGTGGTGCGTACCGATGATGTACGAGGGTTTTTCCAAACCGTTGCCCGAAATTTTGTACAAGAGTTGTGCACTTGCGGTCATGCTGGTCAATGCGAGCACGAGCGCCGTCGTCAATACTTTTTTCATACGAATTTTGTTTTAACTATTGATTTTTTGAATTAATTATCGCTTTGGAGCACCGGAAAAGACGGTGGTTGAACCTTTCGACACGATGACATTGGCCGACGGAATGTTGTAGTTGGCAGGCACGGTGTAGGTTACGTCGTTGTAACTCAGAGTCTGTCCGCCAACGACATTCACTTTCGTATATTTCGTTGAAGTTTGCTTCGAAGAGGAATCGACGGTCGGCATCTTGGCCGAAACACCCATGAGCGTGCCAGCGTTGATGACGAAAATGCCGTCTTTGCCAGGTTTGAACGATGTTGCCTTGCTGTCTTCGTCGCCTGCGCAAACGAAAACCTGACCGCCCGAAATGATGATGTTGCCGTCGGACTTGATGCCCTGCGGCTTCGAATCGAGCGAACCATATTCGTAGAGCGAACCCGTCGTTGTGATGTAGGCGTTACCACCCGAAATCGTCACGTCGTCGGTGGCGTTGATGCCCTTGCCGCCCGAACCGGTGCTCGTGGCGGTGAGTGTGCCATTTGTCATCGTGAAAGCACCGCCGGCCTTCACTGCCGAAGGACTCGATGTGTCTTTTTTCAGGCTGTCGTAGGTGGAATTGCCCGAAGTCGTGGCGGTGATGGTTCCGCCTACGATGACGATGGTGCTATCGGCCTTGATGGCTTTCGTGGCGATGCCATTCGTCGCTACGGTCAGCGTGCCGCCATTCAGTTCGATGAAACCGTTTTTCGGATATAGGTCTTTCGTTCCTTTGTTCACACCGCGAAATTCCACGTCGATGCCGTCGCCAGCCGCCGTGATGTTCACCGTGCCGCCGTCCATTTGGAAGCGCTCGTTGATGTGGAAACCATCGCCGACAGCCTGCGCCACGTTGATGGTGCCGCCCGAGAGCAGGAAATGCTCGTCGGTGGCGAGCGCGTGCTTCGTCAATCCGCGCAGCGTGAGTGTTCCTGCACCCGAAATGGTGGGATGACCGTCGAAATAGAGCGTAGCCGAGTGCGTGCCGCCCGCCGCGTCGCTCAGTGTGTTATCACCGACGAGAACCACGTTGTTGGCCTTTCCGTTGAGAATATTGACGGCAGGTCCGTTGCTGCTCGTCAGCGTCAGGGCGCGCATGATAAGGTTGATTTTAAAGTCGCCGTTGGTCGTAAACGAGCCGTTCGACGACGAACCCGACAGCGTGTAGGTCACTTCGCTTTGCAGCGAGGGGTCTTGCACGACGCTGACATCGGCACCCGAAACTGTCACCGTGAGGTATTTTGCAATGTCGCCCGACACAACGACCGAAGCCGTCGCACCTTCATAACTGACGCTGACATTGCTGTTGGCAACCGCTGTTTCATTGACGACGATGTTCGTGATGTCGGCAATGGGGAACGTCTTGCCCACGATGGTAAGCGTTGTGCCGTCGGTGAAGGGCATGTCGCCCGTCGTATCAGAGTTAAAACGATAGGTCACTTGACCTGTTTTCACATTCAAAGTCTGTGCGCCGACAGGAAGTGTCAGCACAGCGAGCAAAATGGTGTAAAAATATTTCATCATTCGACTGTTTTCTTATTTGATGGTCACTTTCACGGTTTTTTGGCCGTTTTTCACGATATAAATACCCTTCGGAAGTTGATTTTGAAGGTTTTTCAACTGCACTTTCGATGCGACGCGACGACCTTGCAGGTCAAAGACATCGCCCGTTTCCAAGGCGTTGGAAGGCATTTGAATGTCGGTTGTTTCCGCGAAGAACATCTTGCTCAGACTGTTCAGTTCGAGCGTTGTCGTCTCTCCGTTTTGCGTCGCAATCAAATTGCCGTTTTCAAACGTAATCGTCAGGCCGCTCGAGGCCAGCGAAATCATTGTACCATCGCTTTTCTGGATGGTCAAATATTCATACCCGCTTGCGTTGGCAGTCATCACCGTGGCGACTGCAACGACCAAAGTCAAAAATAATTTTTTCATCGTCTTATGGTTTTTATTGATTTGTCATTCAATGTTTTATGGGCTGCAAAAATAGGTATTTTTCCCTATTTTACAAAGAAAGTGGCGCAAAATATAACAAACTCTAACATTTTCACGACGCTAAGCGAGGAAAACGATGAGCATTTGCACGATGATGACGCGGATGAACATTCCAAGCGGATAAACCGACGCGTAGGCAATGCTCGAAGCGTCGCCCTTCGTCGTGTCGGCAGCGTAGCCGAGTGCCATCGGATTGGCCATCGAACCGCAGAGAATGCCGCAAATCGTACCATAATCGTAGCGGCGCGTGCGCAGGGCGGCCAGACCGACAATCAGAATGGGAACGACGGTGAGCAGGAAGCCCAAGCCAATCCACAGCACACCCTCGGGACGCAACACGGTTTGGAAAAAGTCGCGACCAGCGTCGAGTCCGAGGCAGGCGAGGTAGAGCGAAAGTCCCAACTGACGGAGCATCAGCGAGGCTGAGCGCGTGGTGTAACTGATGAAATGGACACGCGGACCGAGCGACCCGACGATGATGCCCATGATAATCGGACCACCGGCGATACCGAGTCTGACGGGTGCCGACATTCCCGGCAGCGACAGGGGAATCGTGCCGAGAGCCAAACCGAGGATGATACCGAGGAAAATGGCTGCCACATTCGGCTCGTGGAGCGTCTGCACGGCATTTCCGAGGAAACTTTCCACTTGGTCGAGGGCTTTCGGCTCGCCCACGACGACGAGGCGGTCGCCATATTGCAGTCGCAGCGAGTCGGTCGCCAGCAGTTTCACGTCGCCACGCGTCACCCGACTCACATTCACGCCGTAAGTGTGGCGGAGTTGCAGTTGTCCGAGCCGTTTTCCATTCAAAACGCGGCGCGAAAGCACCAAAATTCGGCTCTCGACTTTCGAATCGACGTGGTTCCAGTCGATTTTCTCTTCGTTCCAGTCGGTTTCCGACTTCTCGCCAAACAGCATTTCGAGTGCCGAAGCGTCGTCTTTGTTCGTCACCACCATGATGTTGTCGTGGAGTTTCATCATCGTATCTGCCTGTGGCACAAGCACTTGACGGTCGCGCCAGATACGCGAAATCACAAAATGCATGTGCGACAACGCCGACACTTCTGCGACGCTTTTCCCGTCCAAAGCGGGATTGACGATGACATATTGCGCGATGTAAGTCTTATCCTCGGCCTCGTCGTGGCGCAGTTCAAGGTCCTCGGGCTTCACGAAAAAGCGCCGAATCAGCACCATGACGATAATCACGCCGAGCACACCGAGCGGATAGGTCACAGCCGTGGCCAAAGCCGCCGAACCCGACGGAATTCCGAGTTGCGAAAGGGCTTGTTGGGCGGCACCGAGCGCTGGTGTATTCGTCGTGGCACCACAGAGCACACCGGCCAAGTCGGGCAGGCTCACGCTCGTCAGCGCCACCATGCCGAGCGTCATCAGCGTGCCGATGGCGATGATGGCGAAGCTCCACAGGTTGAGTTCCATGCCCTCGTGGCGCAGCGAACCGAAAAAGTTGGGGCCAACGTGCAGTCCGAGCATATAAACGAACACGACCAAGCCGAAAGTCTGGGCATAGTCGAGCATCTGCGCATCGACGCGAAGACCGAGGTGTCCGGCCAAAATGCCGATGAAAAACACGAAGGCGACGCCCAGCGAAATTCCGCCGATGCGCACTTTTCCTAAGGCAAGTCCCACCGAGCAAATCAGCGACAGCACAACCACCGTCTGCAAAGCCGATGGCGTGGTGAAAAGTCCGTTAATCCATTCCATTCTCTATGACTGCACACATTGTCTTGCAAAATTAGTCTAAAAACCTCGAATTTCACCCGATTCATCGGTTTTTTAACTTTATTTACGATTCTGATTCGACGATTTTCAGCCGTTTTTGAGGATTGGCAAAAGCATTTCGACTCCCTTGCGAATGGAAATCAAGCCGAAATCGTCGGGATTGACCTTGTCGAGCGGAATCCAGAGCAGTTCGGCGGCATCGTCCATCGCGTGGGCACCTTCGATTTCGGCGACTTCGCAACGGAAAAACATATCCATCGTCGGAATTTCGAGACCGCTATAGACGTAACGGTTCGGAAGTGAGAAAAGAAACTGAGTATCAACAACTTGCAAACCCGTTTCCTCGAAAACTTCGCGAATGACTCCCTCTTCGGAAGTCTCGTCGAAGTCGGAAAAGCCGCCTGGAAGGTCGAGCGTGCCCTTCGCTGGGTCTTTCGCGCGGCGCACGGCGAGGAGCCCCACCCCCGACCCCTCCCCCGTAGGGAGGGGAGCCGTTATCACCGCCACGGTCGCGGCACTCGGATTCAAATAATACGTAAAACCACAGGCACGGCACTTCTTGCTTTTCACGTTATTCTCCTGAAAATCAGGACTTCCGCACACGGGGCAGTAGCGGAATTTTTCCAAACAATGTTTCGTCATATTCTTCGTGATTTTTGGATGATTGGAGCACAATTTTTGATTTCTATGGGAATGGTTTCGGCCTCAACACCGCTTTCCGTGACGAAAAATCGCACGACGCAGGCCTGCGTGTTCAGCGGTTTGTCTTGGTCGAAAATGAAGTTGCCGATGCTGTAATAAATCGGTTTTTCGCGGTATGTTTCGATGGTTTGCAGCGTGTGGGTGTGGTGACCGACAATGGCATCGGCACCGGCGTCAATCAGTGCGTGGGCTTCGAGTTGCTGCTGCGGCACAGGCTTCAGCGTATGCTCGGCTCCCCAGTGCAACGCGACGATGACAACAGCGGTGGAATCGGCGTTTTTCAAGGTTTTTACGCGATGGAGCAGCGTGTCGAACGGCTCTTGACTGACGCTTTCGCGGTCGGGCAAATAAGCGAAACTCTCCAACGGCAGGCGATTGCTGGCGAGCAACCACACTTTTCGAGGCGACGACGCGAGCAAAACGGCCTGCGAGGCAGCTGCCATCGTGGAATCGGCGCCGACGGGCACCAATCCAGCCTTGACGATGTTCTGGCGCGTGTCGCGAAGTCCGTTTCGTCCTTGATCAACGCTGTGGTTGTTGGCGAGGTTCAAATGGGTAAAACCATAAGTGCGAAGACTGTCGAGCCAACGCGGTTCGGCGCGAAACACGAATCGCTTGAACGCTGGGGCCTCGATACTCGTGGCTGGACATTCCAAATTGCCCACGACAATATCGGCTGAGCGCAGAAAATCGGCGGTTTCATCGGGAATCACACGACTCATTCCACCTCGATCGAGGTACGGTCGCACGCCACGGTCGAGCAGAATGTCGCCCGTGAACAAAATGCTAACACCCAGAGCTATAAAAAAATTCTTCATTGTCTTTCAATTCTTCGTCGAGCGGCAAAGTGATTTCCTTCATCCACGCTGGCACACCGCGGTCGGGCGATTGCTTCAACTGCTGCTGCCATTCCTCGTCGGTGAGTCGTTGTTCGCCAAGCGGTCGCTCAAATTCGCGATACGACAACACCGCGCCACGCGTCAGATAGCGTTCGCCAGCAATATCCACTGCCACATAGATCTCGTAGGCAGGTCCCGTCGCGGCGTAGAGAATCGACTTGTTCGGATTGTTGACGGCATTGGCGGTATAAACGTCTGCCACGCAAGCCACCGAGCGGTCCGCACCCTCCACATTGTCCCAACCGTCGAGATACTGGTCAGGCTGGCGAATCAGGTCGAGCGAGATGTATTCGACGGTGGAACCGATGATTTCTATCTGTTTGTATTCCTCGTCGGTGATTCCCCCACCCCATTTCATCTCTTTTCGGCTGACATTCAACAGAAACTCGGCCAGTTCGCTGATTCGCTCGGAGGCAGACAAGATTTTCGGCGTTTTCAACTGATATTTCTCCAGAAAATCCTCGATGGCGATGTTCAACGCGACGGCTCGCTTCCAAAACGCGATGTTTGGCTCGACATAGCCTTTCACGACGGGGTGAGGCGGTCCACCAGAACCACATTCGGCACCCATCGGTTGCTTGGCATAGAGAATCGCGTCGTGTTTCTGCTCAGCCCATGAGGCAAGTGCCGTATTCAGGTTTTTCTTCGCCCATTGCTCGGTGCGCATAAAATCGGGCAGTTGGTTGTCGGGCTCACGATTATACATATTGTGCAAATAGAAAGCGGTGTCTTGCATCGCCACAAGACCGCTCAGCCAACGGTTCGACAGCGTTTCGTTCCAGTCGATTTGCTGCATTCTCGCCTTCATCTTCGCCAGGGTCGGTTGGAAATCGGGCCACGCTTCTTGCACCTTGATTTCGCCTGTGAGAATCTGCTCGGCCATCCCCACGCCCAAAGCGGCAAACACGTCGAGACCACTGGGCACACCGCGACGCGTGGGATTTCCCGTCGCATCAATCATTTCGTTCAAAACCTCGGCGTCGGGCATATAGCGTTGCGGCATCAAATTAATTTTCACGTGGCTCGTAAATTCAAATTTCGGACGGATTCGGGTCTGATTTTCGCCCATTTCATCGAGATTTTTCCGAATTTCGGCCATTTTTTTCTTGTTTCTCAACAGTTTTTCGATGGGCAACCCGATTTTCTGAATTTCGTCATAGACTTGCAAAATGGTGAGGTTGTCGGGTTGACCAAACAGGAAGGTCATCGGCTCGAAAAGTTGCTGATAAACGCGGCGCAATTCCTCGCTTTTTCCAATGACATCGGCGAGAATCAGGGCATTTTGCAGTTGTTGGGGCTTGTCGGTGCCGAAAGGAACGTGTTGCAGCCACATCATCGCACGGAAATAACGACCCAGAGTTTCGTTTCGTGTGTAATGGCCTCGCGGACGGAAGAGCGAATAGGAAAATTTCACGAGTCGATAGTCGAGAAATGTTGAAAAATCGTCTTCTGAGCGTTGAATTTTGCCGATTTCATCGAGAATTTGCTGTTGAAATTCGTTGTTAGCGACCTGCGGCTGAGCACCCGTGATGAGTGCTTCGGCAATCGTGAAATAAGCCTGATTCCAACCCGTCGTCTGACCTTTCATCGCCCGACAAAAGCGTTCGACAGCTTGCGCAAGTCCGTTCTGCTCCATTTCGCGCACCATACAGTCGAAATAAAGGTGGAAAAGTTGCAGGTAGAGATCGGTGGTGACAAACGACGGGAAATCGGAATAGTCGTTTTTCTCATAAACGTGGAAAAGTTGGACTTTCCGACCGGGAACGATGGCAAAACTATTGCGACCGAGCGCGTCCTTGAGTTGCGGGTCGAACGTTTCGAGTTGGAAGGGATTCAGGATGTTGTCAGTGCGAAAACGATGACCTTCGGGCAAATTCTTGTCACCGCTCCAATTCAGCGCCTGTTCGCGGTCTTGAATCTTGCGAATGAAGGCTCGCTCGGCAGGTGTCAGTTTCACTGGTTGGTCGTATTCGGTGTAGCCACTGAAAAATGTCCAGTCGCTGAAAGACTGATGGATAGATGGGTTGTCGGAAATGTCGTATTGGTTCCAAACGAGCGAGTCGTACCACGATGTTTGCATAAAAATATGGCGCAGATCGGCATCTTTCAGGGCGAATCCTTGCCGTGCAGCAAAGGCGTTGCGCAAAATTCGCAGTTCGGCCAGCGACAAACGGCTGATGTCCATCCGCGTGTCGATGGGTTTGATGAATTGCTCCACGTCCAAATGGCCGTTGCCAGGGATGTAAACGTGTTTTCCAACTTTCTGGGCACTGCCGCCGATGCTAATCAGCAGGACGAATGCCATTGTCAAGAAATTTTTCATAGGCTTGGTCTTTTTGTTTGATATTTTTCTCGATGAAATGGGCGAAAATCAGCCCAAACTCCTCCCAACGATAGTCGGAAACGAAGTATTTTCCGTCGCGGGTCGATTCCAAGGCGCGAACCACGCCATCGACGAAGCGGAAATCCTCCAACTGCCCACCGAGTTTCGAACCCATCCAAAGCGGTCGCACCCGTCCGCGATGGTTCTTGAAAATGAACAATCGACGGCCCATTTCCCGATGAAACCGTGTTTTTTTGATGACTCCCACCATCGCGTCGATACTTCCGTCGCCGTCGATGTCGCCCACCTGAAACTGATAGACAGGATAGGGCAAATCCCATCGGTCGCAGGTGGAATCGGTCGTGAGAACGAGCCGACTCAGGCTGTCGCTCACCGTTTCCAAACTGAATGTCTGCGCTTCAATCCGCAGGCAGACCGCCAAAATCCATCCCGTCATCAAAATCCTCTTCATCCCTCCAAAATGCTACAGCAACGCGCGAATTTCCGCGTCAAGGTCCTTGATTTGAACGTCGCGCTTGTGCAGGTCGCTGTTGCGCGTGACGAGGAAGTAGGTCGGGACGCTCTGCACGTTGTATTGTATCACCGCTTCGCTCTGCGAACCTCTCGCGTCGCGCACGCAAATCCACGGCAGCGCAGCGGTGGTCGTCTTCCAGAAATGTTCGTCGGGGTCGAGCGAAATCTGATAAATCTCAAAGCCTTGCGCGTCGTATTTATTATAAATGTCGCGCAGTTCCATCACGCGGGCGGTCGATTCTTTCGTGGCGAAAATGTGGAAATCGAGCAGCACGACCTTTCCCTTCAGGTCGGTCAGACGGCGCATTTGCCCTTTGTTGTCGAGCAAGGCGACATCGATGATGTTCGACACATTCACCTTGTCGGGATCGAGTTGAAGTTCGGCTTGCTGCTGTTGCACGATGCGCACGTTTTTCATTCCCTCGATGGCGATGTTGTGTAGGTTCTTTCCGCGCTCAGCATCGGGATAATAGGTGTCCCACGACGTGGCGACGGCGGCAAAAACCTTTACGTCCTGTTCGTTGGCTCGCGGGTCGAAAACCAGCGATTCCATCTGTCCGAGGCGCACGGTCTGGAACAGCGCGTAGTAGGCGTAAGCGCGCATCGGTTCCTTGAAAATATAATCCTCCTTGATATGCTTTTTATAACCATCGAGCACCCTCGAAAGGCTGTCTCTGACGGCATCGATGCCCAATTCGGGTGCCCTGACGATACCATCGACCTGCCGTTGCAAACCCATCTGCAACAGTGCCAGTTCCTTGATTTTCGCGCACTCTTCCGAGCCCGTCACGTCATACACCGCCGACATCGTCGGATATTGCGCCTTCACCTCGATTTGCTCCGTGGAATCCACCGCGAGGTTGATGATTTGGTTCGCAATGCGCAACCGATAGAACTCGGGCGCGTCGGCAGCCTTTCCGCTGAACGAGAAAGCACCGCTCTCGCCGAGCGTCACGCTATCGACTTTCACCGGACCGCTCAAACTCATATTTTCCAAGTACAACACCGAGTCTTTCGCCTCAGTGATTTCACCGCTCACACGGAACTGGTCGCCCGTGCACGAACTCATTGCCAGCGCGGTCGAAAATGCTGCCGCGCCCATCAAAATCTTTGCAAAATTTCTTTTCATATTCTTCATTTCTTAGTTTTCCACTTGAATTTTGGTGCAAAAATACAGAAAAAAGACGAAATGAGGACAAATTTTTGTGAAAAATCTTTTTTTGTTCCCTAAAAAGTTGTATTTTTGCAGCGACATTTTTTTATAACAATTAAAAACTAATAAAACAATGAAAAAGAGAATTTTATTATTGCTGCAGTTGATGATGATTGGAACTTCCCTTTATGCCCAATCACAGTTCTTGGAGTATCATAAGAAGCCGGCATTTATTGCTTCTAAATACAATGATGTCTGCAAAAATACGGTGTTAAAGATGCAATCTTATGCTATTATTCAACTAAACGAGCCGCCGATGGTACTTGGTGGAAATGCCGACTCATCGTTTTTTAAGGTTGAGGTTGATCCTGATAGTGTATATGACTGTAGTTATAAGATTTATTCTGCACAATTTAGCAATTGCAGTATAAACTACACAACTTATGCATTTGCGGACAAACTCAGTATTACCTATAATGACAAGGAATACTCTTTATCGTGTATAGATGGCGGAATGGATGTGCACATTAAGAATCTCACCCACAAATATAAATCATTAAAAAACGGGGAGGAACTCCATATTTATGTGACCGAAGACATTCCACTCACTGCGAAAGACAGAAGTGAGATTGTTCTGCAAAAAGGAAGTTATTTCTTCTTTAGCATTTCGGATCAATAATTCGGAGAAGGGAAAATTCACGAGCCGTTTTTTCGGTCGCCCCTCGTCTGAAAATCATAAAAAACAATAATTAAAGGAATTAAAAAGTCTAAATCTTTGCGGTTTAGGCTTTTTTGTGTAACTTTGCGCCCGAATTTGCGAAAATCGCCGATTCAAAGAAGTTTTTTTAGATGTTTTATAAGAAAAAAGTAAAGTTTTTTTAGATGAATGTAATTACGAAAAGTGTTCAATTGCCTGATGGAAGAACCATCACAATTGAAACCGGAAAAGTGGCAAAGCAGGCCGACGGAAGCGTTGTTCTCCGTATGAACAACACCGTACTCCTCGCCACTGTCTGCGCCGCAAAAGATGCAGTCCCAGGAACAGATTTCATGCCTTTACAGGTGGATTATCGTGAACAGTACAGTGCTGCCGGCCGTTTCCCCGGCGGTTTCACCAAGCGCGAAGGAAAGCCGGGCGACAACGAGATTCTCACCAGTCGCCTTGTCGATCGTGTGCTGCGTCCGCTCTTCCCCGGCAACTACCACGCCGAGGTGTATGTGAATGTGATGCTGCTGTCGGCCGACGGCGTGGACCAGCCCGACGCATTGGCTGGTTTTGCAGCTTCGGCAGCCCTCGCTTGCTCGGATATTCCCTTCGAGTGCCCCATCAGTGAGGTTCGCGTGGCTCGTGTCAATGGCGAGTTTGTCGTCAATCCCACTTTCCAGCAGATGAAAGAGGCCGACATGGACATCATGGTTGGTGCCTCGGCTGAAAACATCATGATGGTTGAGGGTGAGATGAAGGAAGTGAGCGAACAAGACCTGCTCCAGGCCCTGAAAGTGGCGATGGACGCCATCAAGCCGATGTGCGCCCTGCAAGTAGAACTTTCGAAGGAACTGGGTGTCGATGTGAAGCGCGAGTACGACCACGAAGTGAACGACGAAGAATTGCGCGAGCGCATGTCGAAAGAACTCTATCAGTCGGTCTATGACGTGACGAAGCAGGCGCTCGAAAAGCACGCCCGTGCAGAGGCTTTCGAGAAGATTCGCGAAGATTTCAAGGAGAAATATGCCGCCGAAAACGCTTCGCTCAGCGAGGACGAACTCGACGAAAAGGCTGCCATGATCGACCGCTATTACCACGACGTGGAGCGCGATGCAATGCGCCGCTGCATTCTCGACGAAGGCATCCGCCTCGACGGTCGTAAGACCGACGAGATTCGCCCGATTTGGTGCGAAGTGGAACCGCTGCCGATGCCTCACGGAAGTGCCATTTTCACGCGTGGAGAAACGCAGTCGCTCTCGACCTGTACGCTCGGTACGAAACTCGACGAAAAACTGGTCGATGACGTGCTCGACAAGAGCTATATGAAGTTCCTGCTGCACTACAACTTCCCGCCGTTCTCGACGGGTGAGGCGAAGGCACAGCGCGGCGTCGGTCGTCGCGAAATCGGCCACGGTCACCTCGCTTGGCGCGGTCTGAAAAGCCAACTTCCCGAAGATTTCCCCTACACCATTCGTCTGGTGAGCCAGATTCTCGAGTCGAACGGCTCGTCGTCGATGGCTACCGTTTGTGCTGGCACGCTGGCACTGATGGACGCTGGTGTTCCCATCAAAAAGCCCGTTTCGGGCATCGCCATGGGTCTGATCAAGAACCCGGGCGAAGATAAATTTGCCGTGCTGAGCGACATTCTCGGCGACGAGGACCACCTCGGCGATATGGACTTCAAGACCACCGGCACACGCGACGGTCTGACTGCCACGCAGATGGACATCAAGTGCGACGGACTGTCGTTTGAAATCCTCGAAAAGGCTCTGATGCAGGCAAAAGCCGGTCGTGAGCACATTCTGAACTGCCTCACCGACACCATCGCCGAGCCGCGTGCCGACCTCAAGCCGCACGTGCCGCGCATCGAGCAGTTCGACATTCCCAAGGAATTCATCGGTGCCGTCATTGGCCCGGGCGGAAAAATCATCCAGCAGATTCAGGAAGACACCGGTGCCACCATCGTCATCGACGAAATCGACGGCGTGGGCAAGGTGCAGGTTTCCGCTCCCGACCGCGACAGCATCGACGCAGCCATCCGCAAGGTCAAGGCCATCGTGGCCGTTCCCGAGGTGGGCGAGGTCTATGAGGGTGTTGTACGCTCGGTGATGCCCTACGGCTGCTTCGTCGAGATTATGCCTGGCAAAGACGGTCTGCTCCACATCAGCGAAATCGACTGGAAGCGTCTGGAGAGCGTCGAGGAAGCCGGTCTGCACGAAGGCGACAAAATCAACGTGAAATTGCTCGACATCGACCCGAAGACGGGCAAGTACAAACTCTCGCACCGCGTGCTCATCCCGAAACCCGAGGGTTATGTGGAGCGTGAGCGTCGTCCGCGTCCCGAGCGTCCGAACAACCGTCAGGGTGAACGTCGCAACGACCGTCGTCAGCAGGGCGAGCGCAACAACTTCCGTCAGGGAGGTCGCCCCTTCGAAGCACAGAAGAATTTCGAGGAAAACCGCGAATCGTTTGAAGAGCGCGAGCCCCGCGACTTCAACGACACGCTCGACCACGACTTTGACTTCTAAAGCGACGAACATCGTCGTTTTCGATACGATAGAAACAGCCTGAAACGTTGGTTTTCGGGCTGTTTTTCGTTTTTTTTCGTGAAAAACTTGCTCAATTCAAAAAAAGTCCATACCTTTGCCCACGATAACAGCGCAAAAAGTAAAGAAGAAACATAGAAAAAGCCATATCCAAAGGCATTGATTCCGACATTCAGAATTTGTCGGGATTTTCTTTTTTTCTGCTTGCGCAAAACGAATTGATAATCAATACATTAAAAGCATAAGATTATGGCATACATGTCAAAAGAAGGCTACGACAAACTGATAGCCGAACTGAAAAGACTCGAGGAAATCGAGCGACCGAAAGCCTCGGCAGCCATCGCCGAAGCACGCGACAAGGGCGACCTGAGCGAGAATTTTGAATACGAGTCAGCGAAGGAGGCACAGGCCCACCTCGAAGACAAAATCAACCAACTGAAGCGCACGATTGCCGACGCGAAAATCGTCGATACGTCGCGCCTGAGCGCCGACGCGGTGCAGATTCTCTCGAAGGTGGAACTGACGAACCTCGTGACGGGTCAGCAGATGAAGTACACCATCGTCAGCGAGCAAGAAGCGAACCTCCGCGAGGGCAAAATCTCGATTACCACGCCCATCGCACAGGGTCTGCTCAACAAGAAAGTGGGCGACACAGCCGAAATCCAAGTGCCGCGTGGAACCATCAAACTCAGGATTGACAATATTTCTATTTAAAATTGTACTTCGTACATTCGTAAATTGTAAATAGACATGACTATATTCAGCAAAATTGCCGCAGGCGAGATTCCCTCGTATAAATGCGCCGAAAACGAGAAATTCTACGCTTTTCTCGACATCAATCCGCTCGTCGTGGGTCACACGCTCGTGATTCCGCGCCGCGAAGTTGATTACTATTTCGACCTCGACGACGAGGAACTGGCCGAGATGCAAATCTTCGCCAAGCGCGTCGCCACGGCCATCGGAAAGGCTTTTCCGTGCAAGAAGGTGGCGCAGGTGGTGCTCGGACTCGAAGTGCCCCACGCCCATATCCACCTGATTCCGATGCAGTCGGAGGGCGATGCCGATTTCCGTCGCGAAAAACTGAAACTCACGCCGGAGCAATTCGAAGAAGCGGCTGCGAAAATTCGGGAGAATTTCTAAACGATGCAAGTACTTCTCATCAACGACATGGTCGGACACAGCAAGGTCGGCATGGGAGCAATGATGCCCGTGCTGTCGTATCTGGGTCATTCGGCCTACGGATTGCCGACGGCGCTCGTCTCGAACACCTTTAATTACGGCCTTTTCAACGTACTCGACACCACCGACTACATCCGTGGCACGTTGCCCGTCTGGAAACAACTCGGATTCCGCAGCGACGCCATTTGCACGGGTTATATGTACTCCGAGGAACAGGCGCAACTCGTCAGCGATTACTGTCGTGAGCAGGCCGCTGGAGGCACGAAAATCTTTGTCGATCCCGTGATGGGCGACGGTGGAAACCTCTACAATGGCCTTTCGATGCAACAAGTCGAGATTATGCGGCGCGTGGTGGCGGTGGCAGACCTCACTTTCCCTAATTACACTGAAGCCGCCCTGCTCACGGGCATTCCCTATCAGAAAAGCGGCATCAGTTCCGACGAGGCGCGCCAGATGCTCAAAAAATTGCAGGAAATCGGTGCGAAATCGGTGTTGATTACCAGTTGCATCATCGACGGACAGCATTGCGTCGTCGGTTTCAACCATCTCGACAACGAATTTTTCCAACTTAACTACGAGGAAATCCCCGGTCAGTTCCACGGCACAGGCGACCTCTTCTCCGCTTTTCTCATCGGCTACCTGCTCAACGGAAAGCCCTTGAAAGAAGCCACACGACAGACGATGGACGCCGTTTCGCGCCTCATCAGCCTCAACAAAGACCTCGACGACAAGTATCGAGGTATCCTTGTTGAGCAGTTTTTACATCATTTTTAATCAATCTTCGATGCCGGCTCCGCTGTAATTGCTCGACGGGTCGTCCATCTCCTCGCCCTGCATGCCCTGTCCGGGTCTGCGCTTGGGCTTCATGTTGCCGAAATTGTAGGTCAGCGTGAAGTTCACCGTGCGCGAGTGACGGCGGTTCAACTGGTGGCGCAGGAAGGTTTCGCTCTCGGTGATGTTCTCCCAACGGCGCGAGTCGAGCACGTCGCGGCACGAAATGGCGAGCATCAACTTCTTGTCGAGGAAATGCTTGCGAAGGCCGAAGTCGAGGCCGTAGCCGGGCTTGCGATAACCCTGCGTGATGACCTGACGCGAACGATAGTTACCCGTGAGTTGGACGGAAAGGTCGTAGGGCAGCATCACAGAGGCAATCATGCGTGCATTCCACGTGAAGCGCGACTGTTCTTCGCCCGTAACGGTCTGACCTTCAATGTCATACTGGAAACCATCGAGTTTATAATAATAGGCGTTGGCCGAGGTCGTGAGGTCGAGAATGCGGAAAAGTTTGTTCTTCACTGTCACCTCGAAGCCCGAAGACATGCTCTTCGCCACGTTTTTGCTGGTCGAATAGAAAAGTCCGTCGGCGGGATTCTGCCAGTTGATGCGCTGCATTACGTCGGTGGTCGGACGATAGTAGGCGGAAATCATCATCGAGTGTTCCGTCCACGTTTTCAGGTAGTTCAGCGAGAACGAATTGCTGTATTCCGGCGTGAGTTCGGGGTTACCAAACGACACGGTGGTGGCGTCGCGGGTGTCGCGGAACGAGTTGAGTTGTCCACCCCACGGACGACGCAGACGGCGCGTGTAGTTCAGTTGCAGTTGGTCGTTGTCGGTGAGTTGGTACGACAGGAACAGCGACGGGAACAACTGGAAATAGTCCTTTTTGAAGGGTGTCGGACGATTGTCGGCAGTCGGCTGGTATTCCTGTTCCCACGTGTAACTTTCGGTGTTCACGCGCCAGTATTCGCCGCGCAGTCCACCCATCACGCCGAACTTTCCTAACTTCCAAGTCAGCGTCGTGTAAAGGGCGTGAACGTCCATGTCGTAGATGAAGCGATTGAAAAATTTCTTATCCTCGACGGCAGCGTGTCCGTCCCAGTTTTTATCGTCGATGAACGACTCCTGCGGCGTGTTTTCGTGCGAAAAACGTGCCTGATAGCCTGCCTGAAGTTGGAATCGCTCGGAAATCGGGTTCTCGTAGTCGAGTTTGATTTCCCACGTGCGGTTGTTCATGTGCATCGGACGGCTTTGGTAGCTATAGGTCGTCGGAATCGGCGGCAAAGTGTTGAAAAATTGCGTCGAATCGCGATAGAAATTGTCGTTGTCGGCCTTCCACTTGTGGTAGCCCACGACGAAGTCGAGATAATGGCGGTCGGCGAAAGAATGGCGGTAGTTGAACTCGCCGTAAAGCATATTCATTTTGCCCTTCGAACTGGTTTCGCGGGTCATGATATGCGTCGGTGTCAGGCTACCGAAGTCGAAATCGTCGAAAGTCGATGGATTCAGCCCTTCCGAACCGTTGAGCACCCCGTAGTGATAGGGTGTGAACTCATGTCCGCTGGGTCGGCCTCGCATCATCATACCCGACAGCGAAAAATCGTCTTTTTTCGTGGCGTGGAGCGTCACTCCGGCACGTCCGAACAGGCCATTTCCCTTGTTGGAACTCTCGCCCTCGTACCACTGATACTGGTTCGTCTTGAGGAAAAGTTGCTCGCTCTGACTGCGACCCTTGCCCTCGCGATGGCGATAGCCGATGTTGGCGTAGCCGTCCCATTTCGGCGAATTATAGTTGATGTTGAAACTTGTGTTGGCACCGCCTCGCGTGTCGGCACCGACCTGCACACTGCCGTAATAGCCTGGTTTCAGGTCTTTCTTCATCACGATGTTGATGATGCCGGCTGAGCCTTCCGCCGAGAATTTCGCCGACGGATTGTCGATGACCTCGATGCGCTCGATGCTCTCGGCAGGCAGTTGTTGCAGAATCTGGGCACGGTTGTCGGTGGTCAGGCCGCTGGCCTTGCCGTTGATCCAAACTTCGACGCTCGAATTGCCGCGCAGCGAGATGTTGCCGTCGTTATCGACCTCGACCGACGGGATGTTTTCCAACGCCTCCGATGCCGACTGACCCGCATTCGTGACGAGTTGCGACACGTCGAACGACTTGCGATCGACCTCCAACTTCATCGACGACCGCTGACCCGTCACCGTCACTTCCTTCAACTGCTTCGAGTCTTCCGTGAGGTGGATGACGCCGAAATTTTGCGTGCGGTTGCGGTCGCTGAGCGAAAACTGTCGCGTGACCGGCTTGTAACCAACATACGTGACTTCCAACGCGTAACTACCCGTTGCGAGGCCGTCAATCGAAAAATTGCCTTCGGTGTCGGAAACCGAACCTTTCACAAGGGTTCCATTGCCTTGCTGCAACACTTTCACGGCCACAAACCCTAACGGTTCAAGCGTCTGCTTGTCTAAAATACGACCTTTTACTACACTCTGAGCCGATGCCACCATTGTCCACAACAGCAGCATCGAAGAAAATATCAATCGATTCATATCTCTCATAAGACGTAAGAACGGGCGAATCGTTTAATTTCAACTCCCAAAAAAATCTACAAAAAAAGAAAAAACGAAAAAATCTACAAAAATTTGCACATTTCAATTATAATCAGTACCTTTGCTGCCGTATTTTTAAAAAAATCATAAGAAATTAAACCGTAAACAACAACTAATAACCGACAACAAAAATTTTGACAAAAATGAAACGACTTCTACTGATTCTACTGACGATTGCCGTCTGTTCGCAAATGAAGGCCATCCCCGCCGAAGGCACTACGGCCAAGGTGAAACAGCCCGACGGCACTGAACTCACCATCCGCCTTATTGGCGATGAGTTCCTCCATTTCAACGTAACCGAAGACGGCTACTCCATCGTGCGCAACGAAGAGGGTTTCTACGTCTATGCCCAGCAAAATGCCGAGGGCGAACTGGTTCCGAGCAACCAAATCGCACACGACGAGCCGATGCGCCAAAGCAAGGAACGGGCGTTCCTCGCCGCTACGCGGAAATACCTGAAACCAAAGATGACGGAGCAGGCTGTCAAGGTGAAAAACGAGGAATATACCCTCCGCCGGAAGGCTTCGCAAAAGCATCGCGCACCGGTTTACGACTACACGAAGTTTCGCGGACTGGTCGTGCTCGTCGAGTTCAACGACTGCGAGTTCGATCAGGAGAACTACACCGAAGTCGTCACAGACTTGATTAAAAAGGAGAATTTCACGGGCTACTACGACTACAAGAACACGCGAATTCCCTGCACGGGCTCGGTCGTCGATTATTTCCGCGACAATTCGATGGGCGTTTTCACACCGCAGTTCGACATTGTCGGTCCTGTGAAAATCGACCGAAGCAAGTACTATTCCAATGGTACGAAAAGAACAGTGACGATGACGGTCGATGCTTGTAATGCGATTGATGCCAATGTCAATTTTGCCGACTACGACGGCGACAAGGACGGAAATGTCGATATGATTTACTTCATTTTCGCCGGTCACGGCTCGCACGTCACTGGCAACGACAGCCGCCTCGTATGGCCTCACGCTTACTACATCTACAACCCTTCGACAGGCTATAAAATCAGGAAAGACGGCGTCTATCTGAACCGCTATGCCTGTTCGACGGAACTTCGTGGACGCGAAACTGGTCGCGACATCGACGGCATCGGAACCATCTGCCACGAGTTCAGCCATGTGCTCGGACTGCCCGACTTCTACGACACCGACTATGCCGAGGGTGGCGGACAGAGTGTCCATCCGGCCAACTGGTCGCTGATGGCTGGTGGCGGCTATCTGAACAGTTCGCGCACGCCTGCCGGCTATTCGCTTTTCGAGCGTTACATGGCAGGTTGGGCTACACCCCAAGTCATCGAAGAGGAAGGCGAGTATTCGCTCGAACGAGTCAACGAAAGCAACACGGGTTTCCGCATCAACACACCTGTCAATAAAGAGTTTTTCATTCTTGAAAACCGACAGAATACGCGTTGGGACACCTATCTGCCAGGGCACGGCCTGCTCGTTTTCCGCGTCGATTCCACCAACACGTCGGTGTGGAGCCAAAACAATGTCAATGACAATCCTGCCCACAACTATTATGTATTGGTACGCGCACGAGGAAACAATGGTGCAGCGGCTGCCGACCCCTACCCTGGCACTGGAAGAGTCACCACGCTCAACAATGTCACCTCGCCCGCCAATCTGCTGACTTGGGCTGGAAAAGAGACAAAATTCGGTCTGACCAACATCACAGAGCGAAATGGCGTCATCAGTTTCGGCATTGAAAACACCTATGTGCTGCGCGAACTGATTCTGCCCGAAACCTATGCCCTACCCACTGGCATCACACAGCAACTCCCCGTCAAGGCCGTGCCCGAATACGTCAGTTACACACTCACGTGGAAATCGGCTGACGAAAGCATCGTCACCGTCGATCAAGAAGGCAATATCCACGGCGTGAGGGAAGGCACAACGACCATTACCGTCGAGAGCAACACCGGCGTTACAGCCTCGTGCGAGGTCACCGTGGCGACACTACCCGAAACCAACCAAATCGCCGCCTTCAAAGCCTTCGACGAGGGTCAGGAGTCGATTCTCTCACTCGAAAATGCGGAAGTGCTCTATGTCTATCAAAACGACATCTACGTCCGCGACGCAACGGGCGCCATCGTCCTCAACAAGACGGGCCTCAGCCTTAAGCAAAACGACATTGTCAGCGGTAAACTCATCGGAAAATTGCAGCATCTCAACAACATGCCGCAGTTCTCGCCGACGAAACCGGCCTCCGACCTCACCGTCGCCGAGGGTAGCGAAGTTCAACCGACGGCTTTGAAGGCTACAGACCTCTCGTCGCGCTACTATGCCGACTATGTGGTTGTGGAAAAGACACCGCTGTTGCGCGACAAGAACATCTTCGTGCTCGACGATGACGAGAACCGCATCGCCCGACTCTACAACGTGCTGGGCGTCAAGGGCATCACCGTTCCGAGCGACCTCACCGACAAGCGTTTCAACATCTATGCCATCTACGGCACACATCCCACCGGTTCCGAAATCATCGAAGAACTCTATATCCTCCGGTCGCCCGAGGAAACCGATTGGACACCTTCAGGCATTGAGTTGAACGAAGAAACGACACCCAACGACCAGAACGTCTATGACCTGCAGGGAAGGAAAATCCTCTCCACAAAGTTGCCGAAGGGCATCTACATCGTCGGCGGACGTAAAGTCGTCGTAAAGTAAAAAAACATCTGTGCAAAACGCAAAATGGTCAATCATTTTGCGTTTTGCATATTTTTTTTGTACCTTTGCACCCAGAAACACTGCTCCCTTAGTTCAATGGATAGAACAAGTCTCTCCTAAAGATTAGATCCGAGTTCGATTCTCGGAGGGAGTACCCAGAAACAAAACAGCCCCGCCATCAAACGATAACGGGGCTGTTCCTAACTTAAAACTTATTCTTTTTACAACTGCGGACCGGCAGCCACGAGAGCCTTGCCAGCGTCGTTGCCTTCGTATTTCTTGAAGTTTTTGATGAAGCGGCCAGCGAGGTCCTTCGCCTTCTCTTCCCATTCGGCGGGGTTGGCGTAGGTGTCGCGCGGGTCGAGGATGTTGGTGGCAACGCCCTCAAGTTCCGTGGGAACCTCGAAGTTGAAGTAAGGAATCTTCTTCGTGGGTGCGTTCAGGATGGCACCGCCGAGGATGGCGTCGATGATACCACGCGTGTCCTTGATGGAGATGCGCTTGCCTGTGCCATTCCAACCAGTGTTCACCAGATAAGCCTTGGCACCGCTCTTTTCCATGCGCTTGACGAGTTCCTCGGCATATTTCGTGGGATGCAGTTCGAGGAAAGCCTGACCGAAGCAAGCCGAGAAGGTCGGCGTGGGTTCGGTGATGCCGCGCTCGGTACCGGCGAGTTTTGCCGTGAAACCGCTGAGGAAGTAATATTTCGTCTGCTCGGGGTCGAGAATCGAAACGGGAGGCAGCACGCCGAATGCGTCGGCACTGAGGAAGATGACGTTCTTCGCAGCGGGACCTGCGCTCTTGCCTGCGACGGGCAGCACGATTTTCTCGATGTGCTCGATGGGGTATGAGACGCGGGTGTTCTCGGTCACGCTCTTGTCGGCGAAGTCGATTTTGCCGTCTTCGGCCACCGTCACGTTCTCCAGCAGGGCATCGCGCTTGATGGCGTTGTAGATGTCGGGCTCAGAGTCCTTGTCGAGGTTGATGACCTTTGCATAGCAACCACCTTCGAAGTTGAAGACGCCATTGTCGTCCCATCCGTGCTCGTCGTCGCCAATCAAAAGGCGCTTCGGGTCGGTCGAGAGCGTTGTCTTACCAGTACCAGACAGACCGAAGAAGATGGCGGTGTTCTCGCCCTTCATATCGGTGTTGGCCGAGCAGTGCATCGAAGCAATGCCCTTCAGCGGCAGGAAGTAGTTCATCATCGAGAACATACCCTTCTTCATTTCGCCGCCATACCAAGTGTTGATAATCACCTGCTCTTTCGAGGTCACGTTGAAGACAACGGCAGTCTCGCTGTTCAAGCCGAGTTCCTGATAGTTCTCAACCTTCGCCTTCGAAGCGTTATAGACGATGAAGTCGGGCGTGAAGTTTTCGAGTTCGGCCTCCGTCGGACGGATGAACATATTCTTCACGAAATGAGCCTGCCAAGCCACTTCCATGATGAAACGAACGGCCATGCGCGTGTCTTCGTTGGCACCGCAGAAACCGTCGATGACGAAGAGGCGCTTGTTGCTCAGTTCCTTCTTGGCAATGTCTTTCACGGCCTTCCAAGTCTCCTCGGAAGCGGGGTGGTTGTCGTTTTTGTATTCGTCGGAAGTCCACCAAACGGTGTCTTTCGAGTTTTCGTCCATCACGATGAACTTGTCCTTAGGCGAGCGACCCGTGTAGATGCCCGTCATCACGTTCACAGCGTCGAGTTCGGTGTTCTTACCAATCTCAAAGCCCTCAAGTCCTTCCTTGGTCTCCTCCTCGAAGAGTTGCTCGTACGAGGGGTTATAGACCACTTCAGTAGTACCGGTAATACCGTACTTCTCCAATACTGATTTGTCGAATGTAACCATAGATTTTTTTTATTTTTTAAGTGAATGTATATCCTGAAATCTGCATCTTTTTATTTTCAGGGTGCAAAGGTACAAAAAATTCTTGATACACAGGCAAAAATATCTCGAATAAATTTTACAAGGTTTTTGATTCGTCGGTTTTTCGGCTTAAAAGGGTAAAAAAATTAGAAAAGATTTGGCTATTCCACTTTTTTATTCTACTTTTGTCACTAGAAAATCAAAAGTTACCATCATTATGACAACGTATGCTTTGAACAATTTGTGGACTTATTTGCAGGGTCTTACCCTCTCGCAGAGCGACCGTGAATGGTTGGCAAATAAGTTGATAATGCCAAAAACAACGACGGCAGAACCCGCCGCAGAAGAACGTAAAAAGCATTTTCTCCGTTTGGCTGGCAGTTGGTCGGAGTCTGTCGAGGGTGAGGAACATTATCAGATGATGAAGCGTCGAAACAAAGGGCGTCCAACCAACCGTGTTATAAATTTTAACGATTCGTTATGAAAGGCTAAGGAGTCGTTGTTAGTGATTTCGACATTTTAATTGGTGTAACGGCTCGCCAGTTTGACCTGACAGTCGTTACACACAACACCAAACATTTTAGTCAAATGCCAGGTGTTAAGTGTGTTGATTGGGTGAAACAAAATTAATCTGTGATAAAATCCGTTTTTTCTGGTCAATAAGAAGCATAAATCAGCCCGAACATTTCTGCTCGGGCTGATTTTTATTAGAATCAATTTTCCCAGACGCTATGAAATTCGTCAGGAAGATATACTTTTGCCTCAGGGTCTTTTTTTCCACCTGTATCAACGCCACCATAGCCGATGCCACCATTTCCATCGACATCGCCCGTCAAACTGCCTGTTAGCAGGTTGTCGGTCAGTCCCATCAGCATTTTGATACTGGGCTTACAATATGTTTTTTTCATATTCATAATTACTTAATGATTACCTTGTTTCCGTTCACGATATAGATGCCCTTTTTCAACCTATTGGTCGGAATGTCGCGACCGACATATAGGCCGTCGATGGTATAGACATCGCCCTGCTGACGTACAATGCCGAATGGCGTTCCATCAATGGAAGTAGGAACATCGTCAATCAGGATGCCAATCTTTGCGCCGAAGTCTGTTTCCTTGTCGAGAACGGCACCCAACTCAAACCAACCGCGGAACGCTTTGGTGTTGGTATCGCCCGTACTATACCAAAATTTGTTGTCGGCGATAAACACACCGTCGGCAGGAACCACCGTTTTGACGAGCGAACCCGTGAACTTGCCAGAAGTATCGAATTCATCGGTCTTTTGCACATCGGTCACCGTTCCGACCATCGTCACATCGTCGGCCTCGAAACTCGTGATTTCGCTGCTTGTCTTGATGAGGAACGGCTTGCCGCCCGTCATCGACTTCTTCGTTGTCATCGCATAAGTGCTGAATTTGATGGTGATGCCAAGCGGTACGACATTTTCCTCATCCTCGCCATAATCCACCTCAAAACCGCTGAACTCCGCCAACTGAACATCGCTGCCGAAAGCGGCCTCGGCCTTCGCCTTGGTCAGCGTAAAGGGCAACACGATGGTGCTCCACTGGTTGGCTTTGATCGTGCGCGTCATACTGACATTTGCCTTTGTGCCTGCCGTGAACGAAGGAAGTTCCTCGGCGGTTTCGTCGAAACTGATTCGGTCAACTATTTTCACGTTGAAAGTCGATTCCGGCCTAGGATTTCCATTGAATCGTGCCGTGTGAATTCTGATGGGATAAGTACCCATCGGTGTGTCGTCGGCTATCGTCAACGTCAGGGCGACAAAAGGACCTGTGCCCGAGAAGGCATTGGGCGTCGTGCTGATACCGCTGATACCGAGGTCGCCGCAGGCGAACATCGACGTCCACTCTGGAATCGACGTGGCTGCCGTCACACGGATTTTTCCCGACGGGTCGTCAAACTCGGCGTGCATAGAAGTCATCTGGTCGGCATTCTCAACATACATTCTCACAACTGCTGACGTTTCTGAGGCCAGCACCTCCACATCGTTGATGAAGAAGGTCTGTGCCATGCCACTGATGCAAAAAAACATCAGGGTCAGCGAACTAAAAATAAATCTTTTCATTGTCTTAAATTTTGATTTTTTTCTTTACCACGGTTTATCTCCTGCCACCGAATAGTCGAGCACCTTCTGCGCGTTCACTTCCAAGGCGTTAGAACTACCTCCGGGAACACCCACAGCCTCGGGAACGGTCAGCTCGCCAAGCGACTTCACACCTGCCGATACGTCGAGAATCTGCTGCGCATCCACCTCATCCACACGGCCTTCGCCGTTCACGTCGCCGAGGAGAATGTCAGTGTCTTGCTGCATTTCGCTGCCGATAAATATAAACCGGCATTGTATCGGCGCGTAGAAGAACGAAAAGTCTTCAATGAAGTTGTTGGAAATGTCCACTTGCATACTGTCTCTTTCCATAAACGCCAGAATGTTGATGCTCTTCAATTGATTGTTACTCAAATCGAGCACGTGCAGCGAGTCCAACGGCAGCAGCGATGAAACATCGTCAATTGCATTGTAGCTCAGGTTCAGCACCTTGACATTGGGCAAATACACGACATCGCGAATGTCAGTAATATCCAATCCCGACAAGTCGATTTCGGTAATGGCATCCATCTGGCTTTGCAAAACATCGTCGCTTTCGTCGAGTTCAAGGTGCATTTTCACCCCGAACTCGAACTCTGGCGAGTAGAATGTCACTTTCTGGGCACGTACTGTTAAGACTACCGTCAAAAACAGTGCAAACATTACTATTTTTTTCATTTTCTATTCGTATCTTTTCCTAAGTAAAGTTCATCAGCCATTTTATCCTCACCGGTCGCGGTGGTCAGAGTGACGGTATAAGTCGCAGGTTTATAATTCTCAAAAGTATCTGTCTGATTGACATTACTAAAATCAATAGCAACACCATCGCACGCTTCAATCATAGGAATAAACGTTTTTCGTTTGTTGTTCCACTCTATTACAAGATAGAATTGAGAAAGGACAAAACCCTCTTGTAGAGTTCCATTTTTTCCATCATATCTTAGCATCAGACCATCTTTCATATAGATTCTCTTGAAATAGTGTTCAGCAGAAGACATTGCACCCTTCGCTACGACATAAATGTTCTTAATTTGTGATTGAGCATCTGTCTTGGTAAAGTTGATGGGCTTTCCATTCTTCTTCTTCACAACAATTTTGAAATCAACTGCGGTGTTTTGACGGTTGGCGTTGGCTCCAGTTTGTTCTCCGGTGAACACCTTGTTTCCATTAAGTCGAGCAGCAAGGTGGAGATCGTGCGTAGCACCTTGTATTTGTAAGGCTTTGTTTATCAACGACTTACCAACCACCGAATATGTATAGAACATACTGGCGACGGGTACGCTGACATCAGCACATATTGTATAGAGGACACTGGCACAATTCATAGCACGCTCAAACGTGTCGTTGCTTCCACCTACCGCTTTTGCTATACCGACAACAGCTCCCAAGATGGCGTTTGCCTCTGCAATGTCAGACGATTTCACAATCACATCCTTTTTGAACTTCTGAAGGATAGACGATTTTGGAAGAACGATGTTTTTAAGTGTTTTCGTAAGACTTACTCCAGAAGAAGTCACATTAAAAGCGTTTAACTCGTTGAGGGCTTCCAAAGCTGTCTTGCCCGACAGCCATTCAACCACTTTTTTGATGCCCGCTTTGACATCTGTCGTGTGTCCGTATTTTTTGACAAATTCTTGCATCGTGGGCAAATAGGGAGAAAAGTCACCAACCACATAGTCAAGTCCGTCTGTCAAACTACCCAATCCAAGCATCAGGTAGGCAAACTCTTCACGGGCTTCATCATTCCATTTGGCATAATTATGCTCCGTCTTATCCATCTTCGTTTCGATTGGATAACGAGTATATTCGACCAACTTCTCCACATTCACCTCGTCGAAATCAACCCAACGACCATCTGAATAAACATACAGTTTGAAATTCGTCTCTTTTTCTAAGACCAATTCGTCGATCGTGATTTCCACACGTGCCGTTTCAAGTCCGTCGAGTTCCAATTCCTCCTGCGTTTTACCTTCATACTTTGTTCGAACAAATATTGGGATGACCGGAACATCTTTGTTGATGGCCTGAACACGAATTTTTCCTTTCCATTTATTATGTGCTGAAAGATTTCTTACGCTGAATTTCACGGTATGACTTCTTTTTCCGTCCTCTTCTTTGATGAGTGTTTCCACTCTTGAATCAAGGCAAAGGTCGTGCTCCATATTGTCTGGATAATAGTCCTCTCGGAGCGTGCCGTTAATCGTCACGTTGTTTTCTCCGGCCTTGATGGTCAAGGTTTTCGTCTCGTAGTCGTGAGCATTGTCGCCTTCAACAGCCAATGTCAGCGTCATACCAACAGGAATCTTTTGCAGATTAAAAATGCCATTTTTGGCCGTAAGAGTTTTTGTTGCATCTCCTGATACATTCACCATCAATTCTTTCAAAATAGAGTTTTTGTCACTGACAATGCGACCCGTGATATAGCCATATTCTTTGATGGCTTCTACCTCCGTATGCGTTTTTGTCACATTTACTGTCACCTCATTCGAAGTCAATGGTTTGTAAGAGCCAGAAACATCTTTATAACTCATCAGCACATAATAGGTATAGCTTCCCGCCGCAGGAGGAGCGTCAGAGAAACTGACGGTTGCAGGATACACACCGTAGTCTTTATTCTCAACGCTAGCGATTGCGCCATTTACATCCTTGCGAACTAAGAAATGCTTCACATCGTTGGGTACAGAGTTGAATGCCAAGTTCACCACGCCGTTCTTTTCCTCTGCCGTCAGCGTAATTGTGGGGGCGGCGGTCGGAGCCAAGACTTCAAACTGCTGTTCGACCGACACCGATGCGCCCGCTGAGTTCCAGAACGTTGCTTTCATCATGTGTTTACCTTTTGAATACTTGCTGGCATCCAACAGATGATTTGCGGAATAGGCTGCCTGAGGATTGCCCAAATAACGAATTTCATCCGTTTTTCCGTCCACCGAAATTTTGTAACTCGTAATTTTCGCATCAGTCGCGTTCTGCCCATACTTCAACTTCACCATAATCGGCACCGTCGTAACTGCGGTAGTTGTTTTTCCGCTGTTGCTCACTGCACGGCAACGGAGCAGATGATAGCCGGGAGTGCCATCGGTCAGGTCGAGGTCGCCGAGGAATTGATACGAACCGCCCTCGGTCGATTCTGTTCCTTGTATCGTTTTCACGTTGGCAATGTCGTCGTCGAGCCAATATTCCAGTTTGGAAATGCTACCGGCAGCCAGTTTCAACACTACCGACGAATAGACGGCACTGGGTTCTCCGTCGATTGTCACGCGCATATTCAATTTGTGGAACCCCGGCGGGAATTTCGTGTCGTCGCGCAGGTCAAGATTTAACTCTTGCACTGCATCGGAAGCGCTAATCGAAGTCGTATTTCGCTGGTCGAAGCGTTCGTCGAACCAGTATTCCAGCGTTTGTGCCTCGCCCGTTGTCAGTTTCAAGAACGGCGATGAGGTGATGGCCGAATATTTCCCGTCCGACTGTTTCACACGCAGGCTCAGCCGATGCAATCCTGCTTCTAAGAAATAGGTGTCGATGCTCGCCGTAACGTCCTTTTCCTTGCCGCTCAAGCCAGCGATTCGCCTACCTGCAAAATCGTCGTCGAACCAGTATTCATACTGGGTCAGCGTCTGCGCGAATCCGCAGAGCGGAAGCAGCATCAGAAGCAGGAGCAACCCACCCCTGACCCCTCTCCACGAGAGGGGGAATCCCTTGTTTTTATTCATACGAATCTCTTGATTTATACATTATTATATATTATCCACTGGGGGTGGGTATTTACTCACTGGCTTTCACGCGGATTCTTACTCTTAGTTTGCCCGAAGCATCGGTTTTGTCGTCAATGTCTTTATGAATGATGTGGGGAACGGGCGCCAACTGCGAGTCGTCGAAACCTTCGCCGGCATAGATGCCGACTTGGCTTTCATATTGCTTGTATTCGTCTTTGAAGTGGAAGTCGGAGACAGGAGAAATAGAAAAGTTATTGAAGTTGACGAAAATTTCTTTCATATCTGCAGGTCTCACAATCGGTTCGTCGCCTAAGTTCGTATTATTAGAGGAAGCCAAACCAGATGTCATATTATTTATACACAAACAGTTTTCAATATAACTACTGCCTGTAGTGTAAGTTCTCAAAATATTGCCCTTTATTATAGAATTATAAATATATCTAATAGAAGAAGAAGAAGAATTATTATAACCCCAAGCAACCGATTTTGCAATGATATTATACAGAATTGTTCCTGAATTAATATTAGAGATAGTTCCTGTAATATTGTTTTTTACATTGGCGCTACTGCCTGCAAAATCTGAAGAGTTCCTAATATAATTCTGATTGATAAAAGTACCTGTGACAGATTCTCTCTTCACTTGTACAGAGTTGATGTTGCAGAGTTTAACGATAATGTCGTTGACAGGTCCATCTTCAGCAATATTTACATCACCACTGATATAGCAAGCCATCACGGCGCTACCGTCGCTACCTTGATTGAAATAAAGATTTCCTGAAATCGTAGTAATACCATCCACATTGTCGCCATTCGCCCTGTGTCCTACGCCGATAATGGTCAATTTCTTTGTGATTTTCACCTGGTCGGAAATCGTAAAACCTCCTCCTGGGAGATAGAGCACACTTCCGCTTTGCGCTCCTTCAATCGCTTCGGGAAGCGTGCGATAAAGACTTGTTGCGCCGCTTGGGGAAACGACCGAAATAATTTGTGCCTGAACGGCAACGGTTGCCACGAGAGCAACAAACAGGGAAAAAATCTTTTTTTTCATACTTCAAATAGTTTTTAAATTGTTAATGATTTATATTTCTTTAATAGTTTGTTTCCGATACAACACAAAAATGGCGTATCACCATTCGCAACTTGTATTCTTCCCAGGTTATCGGCAAATGACCCTAACACTAACAAGTTTTGTATAGCCCACGCCAAACGGCGCGAACTTTCAAGCAACTTGTTCTCGTGTTAATAGAATATTTTGCCGATATTCGGGTCGAAGAACAAGAGCTAAAAGCTCTATCATCCAAAAAATTCCGTTTTCTTTACATCTTCATCATACTGTCCGTTTTTTGTTATAAGTTTTAATGATTACTAATATTTGATTGTTTTTTAACTCATTCCTTTATTTTTATAGGAACTTGCGTTTAAATTCTGCCAATGTCATTATTTGGCAGCGACCAAATTGGCGCATATCCGTAAGGTCTTTGTCGCCCGTGACAAGGATGTCGGCATCGGAAACGCGAGCAAGTTCCAACAGATAATCGTCTTTCGGGTCGCGACAACGGCTGGGAATGTTGCCAAGTACATAATCGTCGCTGCGAGTACGAAGAAATGCCAACAGCCGCTCGCAGGCTTCAGGGGCAAAATAGCCGGCAAACTTAGGACGCGAAGCCACTGCCATAATTTCTGCCTGAAGAATGTCAGTCATCACTACACTCACCTCGCGATTGGTCAGAATACGACGAATAGCAGATGAGGACTTCAAACCTATAAGGAACGAAATCCAAAGATTCGTGTCGATGATGATTTTAACGGACTTGACGGGCATTATACAGTTCCTCCCTTACAAGTTCGCACTCACGATCTATCTCCTCTTGTGAAATCTGGTCGGTGTTGAACATCGAAAGCAATTCATCGACCTCTGCCTCATACACGCGAGGACTCTTCTTAGTAACAGCGGGTGCGTCTTCTTTCTTGAACCCCCATCCCATAGCCCGAACCATCTGCTCGAACCATCCCACCTGATTGTTGGGAATCTGAACGGTCATCGTTGTCATATTTTTGTCCTCCAAATCGTTTCGCTTGCAAATTTACGATATAATTCTGAAATTACAAATCTTTTCTGCAAAAATCGTCATAAAATTTCGCAGAGAAATAAAAAAACGAAGATTTTTTTTGTCAATCGACAAAATTTTCGTAATTTTGCAACAAGAATAACAAAAAAGAATTACAATTATGAAAAAAATCGGTTTAGTGATTATTTCACTGTTGCTTGCAACAAGTTGCTTTCCTCAATCAGAAGAGGTTTTGTTTCAAAAATGGGTAAAATCCAAGATTGAAAGTGATGAATTAAAAGGGACTCCAGCATATGATGTTTTTACATATGTTGATCTGGAAAATAATGGGAGTATAACCCTGTGGAGCATTAAAGATGATGATTTTAGAATTAAATCTTTGAAGTCTATTTTTAAAAGTAACGGGCAAAAAGGTTCTAATCTTAATAACCTCGTTGTTGGTCTTGTTGGTTTTTATGATGAACAAGATCATTTAATTGAGAAATTTGATAAATTTCCATTTGAAGAAGACGGACACGACCAGATGGATATAGTTCACCCAAACAAATATACTCTTAAAGGGGGAAATAACAAAAAGAAAGCAAAGCAAATAATAGATTATCTTTTAAATAAAAAAGGTTATATAAGGTTCGTTTTACCATTGTATGGTGGCGGTAATCTTGATTTTAAAGTTATGTGTATGAATAATAATTAATATTTAGTGAATATGGCAAAAAAAGAAACTGAAGGAGCTACAATCAACCCCAACAGCGAGAAGCTGAAGGCGTTGCAAGCCGCGATGTCGAAGATTGAAAAAGACTTCGGAAAAGGCTCCATTATGAAACTCGGCGACGAACAAATAGAAAATGTTGATGTGATTCCGACGGGAAGCCTCGGACTGAACGCTGCGCTGGGCGTAGGCGGCTATCCGAAAGGCCGAATCATCGAGATTTATGGTCCGGAGTCGAGCGGAAAGACGACGCTCGCCATCCACGCCATTGCCGAATGTCAGAAAACGGGCGGAATCGCTGCTTTCATCGACGCTGAGCACGCTTTCGACCGTTTCTATGCCCAGAAACTCGGTGTCGATATTGACAACCTCTACATCGCACAGCCCGACAACGGCGAGCAGGCACTCGAAATTGCCGACCAACTGATTCGTTCGTCGGCGGTGGATATCATCGTCATCGACTCGGTGGCTGCGCTCACGCCGAAGAAGGAAATCGAGGGCGATATGGGCGATTCGGCTGTCGGTCTGCACGCCCGACTGATGAGCCAGGCCCTGCGCAAACTAACCTCGACCATCGCCAAGACGAACACCACCTGCATCTTCATCAACCAGTTGCGCGAGAAAATCGGCGTGATGTTTGGCAATCCCGAGACGACGACGGGCGGAAATGCCCTGAAATTCTACGCTTCGGTGCGCCTCGACATCCGTCGTGTCACGTCGCTGAAAGACGGCGACCAAGTCGTGGGCAATCAGGTGCGCGTGAAAGTCGTGAAAAACAAGGTGGCGCCGCCGTTCCGCAAGGCAGAATTTGAAATCACGTTCGGCGAAGGCATCTCGAAAATCGGTGAGATTCTCGACCTCGGCGTGGAATACGGCATTATCCAGAAGTCGGGTTCGTGGTTCAGCTATGGCGACTCGAAACTCGCGCAGGGTCGCGATGCCACGAAAGCCCTGCTCAAAGACAATCCCGAACTTTGCGAGGAACTCGAAACGAAGATTATGGCGGCCATTTCCGAATAAAATTCCGTCAAAATCCAATGACAAGAGCGGCTGAAAAGTCGCTCTTTTTTCGTGTTTTCGTGTCAAAATGTCAGAATTGTGTCACCATTTTCAGCCAAACGTGTCAGTTGGCACGGCATTTGTTATCAAGGAATTGTCGATGATTCGAAAAATCGTCGAAATCAAGAAAAAAAATGAAATATAAACAATTAAAAATCATACGATTATGGGAAAAATTATTGGAATTGACTTAGGAACTACCAACAGCTGCGTTGCCGTGTTTGAGGGCAACGAGCCAGTAGTAATCGCCAACAGCGAGGGCAAGCGCACAACTCCCTCGGTGGTTGGTTTTGTGAAAGAAGGCGAGCGCAAGGTGGGCGACCCCGCCAAGCGTCAGGCCATTACGAACCCGACGAACACGGTGTACTCCATCAAGCGTTTTATGGGTGAAACCTACGAGCAGGCCCGCAAAGAGGCCGAGCGCGTGCCTTACAAAGTGGTGAACGAGGGTGGCTACCCGCGTGTCGATATCGACGGACGCAAATACACGCCGCAGGAAATCTCGGCGATGGTACTCCAGAAGATGAAAAAGACCGCCGAGGACTACCTCGGACAGGAAGTGACCGACGCCGTCATCACCGTTCCTGCTTACTTCAGCGACTCGCAGCGTCAGGCCACGAAAGAGGCTGGACAGATTGCAGGTCTGAACGTGCAGCGCATCGTAAACGAGCCGACGGCTGCAGCCCTGGCTTACGGTGTCGATAAGGCCAACAAGGATATGAAAATCGCCGTGTTCGACCTCGGTGGTGGTACGTTCGATATTTCGATTCTCGAATTCGGCGGCGGCGTGTTTGAAGTGCTCTCGACGAATGGCGACACCCACCTCGGTGGCGACGATTTCGACCAAGTCATCATCGACTGGCTCGTCGGCGGATTCAAGTCTGACGAAGGCATCGACCTGTCGAAAGACCCAATGGCAATGCAACGTCTGAAAGAGGCTGCCGAAAAGGCGAAAATCGAACTTTCCTCGACCACGACGACCGAAATCAACCTGCCGTATATCTCGGCAGAAGGCGGTGTGCCCAAGCACCTCGTGAAGACGCTCACACGCGCCCAGTTCGAGCAACTCGCCCACTCGCTGATTCAGGCTTGCCTCGTGCCGTGCCAAAATGCCGTGCGCGATGCCAAACTCTCGACCAGCGACATCGACGAAGTGATTCTCGTGGGTGGTTCGAGCCGTATTCCCGCCGTGCAGACGCTCGTGAAGAACTATTTCGGCAAAGAGCCGTCGAAGGGTGTGAATCCCGACGAAGTGGTGGCCGTCGGTGCCTCGATTCAGGGTGCCATTTTGAACAAGGAAGGCGGCGTGGGCGACATCGTGCTGCTCGACGTGACTCCGCTGACGCTCGGTATCGAGACGCTCGGTGGCGTGATGACGAAACTGATTGACGCCAACTCGACCATTCCGTGCAAGAAGTCCGAAACGTTCTCGACCGCCGTCGATAACCAGACCGCCGTCACCATCCACGTGCTGCAGGGCGAGCGTCCGATGGCCGCTCAGAACAAGTCGATTGGCCAGTTCAACCTCGAAGGAATCGCCCCCGCACGTCGTGGCGTTCCCCAGATTGAAGTCACCTTCGACATCGATGCCAACGGTATTCTCAACGTGTCGGCCAAGGACAAGGCGACCGGCAAGGAACAAGCCATCCGCATCGAGGCCAGCAGCGGCTTGAGCGAGGACGAAATCAACCGCATGAAAGCCGAAGCCGAGCAGTTTGCCGAGGCCGACAAGAAGGAGCGCGAGCGCGTCGATAAGCTCAATCAGGCCGACTCGATGATTTTCTCGACCGAGACCTTCCTCAACGAGAATGGCGACAAACTCGGCGACGAGAAAGCCAATGTCGAAGCCGCCGTGCAGCAACTGAAAGACGCTCACAAGAGCGGTGACATCGCTGCCATCGACAATGCCATCAACAACCTCAACACCGTGATGCAGGCCGCCTCAGCCAAGATGTATCAGCAGGCTGGCGCACAGCCCAGCGGTGCAGGATTCGGCGGCCAAGATCCGTTCAACGGCGGTGCCGGCTTCCAAGGCGGTCAGCAGACACAGTCGAATCCCAACGACGAAGTGCAAGACGCTGATTTCGAGGAAGTCAAATGAGACGCATAGGCAAAGACAATAATAAGAGAAGGTGTTTCCGTTTGGAAACACCTTCATTTTTTTAATAGTTGAACTACACTTAAATCTGCAGGCAGCCACTTGATGTTATCCAACTCATCCTTAATGAGCCACCTAGCAGCCTCATGCTCATTCAGATGCAATGCCTCCGTCACCAGCGAACACAAATAGCAATGCATGGTAAGATGAAAGGCTGGATAATCATACTCCACCGTACAAAGGTACTCATCCACACTGATCTCTGCAGATAGTTCCTCGCGAATCTCTCTCCTGAGCGCTTCTTCTGGTGTTTCCCCTACCTCCATCTTTCCGCCAGGAAACTCCCACCAGTCCTTCCATTCGCCATATCCTCGTTGGGTGGCGAATATCTTATCACCTTTGCGAATGATTGCTGCTACGACTTCTATCTGTTTCATTTTTCTCTAATAGATTATTTACAGACATGTTCACCCTTCGCTATCCTGCGAGTTTCCTTTCGTGCATCCCTCCACTTTGGATAGTATTTGTCCATCAACGCATGGAAACGGACATTATGGCTAGGTTCTAACAAGTGACATAGTTCGTGAACCACGACATGCTCGACACACCTATTTGGAAGCAACAGTAGATATGTAGAAAAGCAAATGCTACGTTCTTTCACGTTGCACATACCCCAACGAGATATCATCGGCTTATAACGGATAGAGTACGGTATGACACCAATAACCTCCGTATAATGTTCTATCAGAGGCTCAATCAACGCTCTTACTTTTTCCGTTGCCTCTACCTTTTGAGGCTTCGTGGTCAACGGTAATTGATTGAAGAAGTCTATTCGCTGTTTCTGTCGCTCAGCTGTCTTCTTTCTTGCCTCAACAATCCATTCCTGATGCTGGCTGATAAACGCTTCTATTTCTTTTTTTGACATACCGATAGGAGCAGACACGTGCACATCGCCATTCTTTACGATGCGCATCGACAACCTGCCAGTCCTTCTGTATGTCAATTGTATATTCATTGTCTTTTTCTTAATTTGTCAATCCAAAATCGTATTGCAGATAGTCAGGTAACTCTTCTTCCATGTGGATATCGAAGATAAAAGTACGTTTACGTTCTTCATTCTGAGATTGCCTTGGATTATCCAAATGACCAATACCAACGTATGTAAATGGTAGGGTGATACCGTTTTCACTTTCTACTTTACGAATAAATAAATGGGTGTATTTGCTCGTCTTTAGTTTATTCAACTCGCTATCGCTTATGTTGGCCTTACATTCCCATTGGAAAACTGAAGGTTCGAGGAACTTATCTTTGTAGTTCAGATGTTCCTTCCCTTCTACAACATCCTTTTTGATGGAAGCGAAAATATACACATCACCTTCTGCACCATAATAAGTACCAACAGCTGTATAACCAGGATTAATACACCTTCTTATTTGAACCTGGTCATACCTGTAGTCGTTCCAAAGCAAAAACATTCCAGTATTATTAGCATAGTCAGCTTTATATTTGGTTAAGCCATATTCGAGAAGATCTACCAGATAATTTTTAAACTCATTGTTTATTTCACATCCTAAGTTGATAGTGTCACTATCTATAATGACAGTATGATTCTTCACCAAATATTCCAATGCGTGGAAAAATTCTACCTCATTATAATTCTGAACTTCGTTTCTAACCTTATTTTCAATAAAACTAATACTGCTAATGCCTTCAAGCAGGAATTTGCAAATCAAATAGTCATGAGGGCGTACCAGTTGCAACAGCCCTGACAAATAGTTAATGACATTTTCTTGCTCAGCGTTGAACTCCACCAAATTCTCTTCCTCAATGCCCTTCAAAAAACCATAGTAGGAGTTCGTTTTCTTGTTTCTTATCTTAATCTGCATGAACTTTAGCAGGTCCGGAGCGCTGTCACTGTTCAAATAGTCCATGTGTTTGGGATATGTGGGAGAATTGATGTACTTTTTGAAGTTGTTGTAGTCTTGCTTCATGTATTTGAGACTATAGAAATTCTCGTTCTCCACATAGTTCAAAATTTCTTCCTTCGATAGACTATCAATGTTGATTTCCACGCCATATTGCTCTAATCCTAGAGGTTTGAAATCATCCCTAACCAATGCCACCAGCAGTCGTTTTTCCATGACAAACTTTTGAGCCAAGCCACCCAAAGCCAATGCGATCTGCGCGCTGCGTTTATAGTTGTTACCAATAAAGTCCACAACTGGGACATAGTTCTTGTTGTCATACTTTCGCAATCCACGACCCAACTGCTGAATAAAGATGGTTGAAGACTCTGTAGGTCGCAGGAACAATACCATGTTTACGCCTGGTATATCTACACCTTCATTAAGAATATCAACAGCACAAAGCACCTCCAAAGTGCCTTCTCTATCACTCTGTAAATCTTCGTATGCTCTTACGCGTTCTCCTGTATCATTCTTACCCGTCAGATATGCCGTTTTATAAAATGGTTCCAGGGCTTCGGCCATCATCTTTGCATGTGATACCGTCTTACAGAAAGCCAGTGCCTTAAGTTTTTGATTGGGTACACGATGCTTCTCTATATGCTCCACTACAAACTCACAATGTTCCTCAGTTACAAACTGTGAAATCATTCTTCGCTCATTTTCTTTGGAGAAGTCCACCTGGTCGTCACGTATACCATAATATTTGAATGGTACAATCAAGTCGTTGACCAAGGCATCACGAAGTCTCAATTCGTATGGGACATTGTTTCCAAATAATTCATAGACATCCTGATTGTCCATACGTTCAGGCGTAGCCGTCAAGCCTAGCAAAAACTCTGGTTCAAAGTAGTCAATGATTTTCTTGTAGGAATCAGCAGCGGCATGATGACATTCGTCAATGATGATATAGTCGAACTGTTTCTTGTCAAACAGTTCCAATGACCTACACATCGAAACGTTCGTTGAGAATAGGAACGAAGCGTCCAAATCCTTATGCTCGCCAGTGTATTCGCCCATGAAAACATCTCCACCGAATACGGTTTGGAATGTAGAGAGAGAACGTTTAAGTATAGAACCTTCATGGACAATGTACAAAAGATGCTCTGGTGAGAAATTCAACGCATCAAAGGCTGCCAGATATGTTTTACCACTGCCCGTAGCTGCAACAACGAGTGCTTTGTCTTGTCCCATCGCTCTATAGCGATTCAGTTCACGCAGAGCCTTCCTTTGCATAAAATTAGGCTTAATCTCGTGTGAAGCCAAGTCATAGTCCATATCCCAACGTTCTATAGCAAAGTTCAGCCGCTGGGCATATTTGTCAATCAGAGCTATATTCAACGGCAGGGTTTTCTCCCACAGACTATCAAATTCCACCTTGGCACTCAAAATGGTCTCATTGTCATTGGGGACTTTGAGCATCATATCCCATTCAATATTCTTCAGTAGTGCAAACCTTGTGATGTTCGAAGAACCAATAATCAATTCCGAATCTGAGCCATAATCAAATAGATATCCTTTTGAATGGAAGCCATACTTTTCGTAGTTCTTTTCATCGTAGAAACAATCATAATCTAGATGACACTCAAAGTTTGGATGATTAGCCAGGCTCAAAAAGAATTTCAAAGACTCTACATCCGTAAAGTTTTGATAGGTTGTTGTTATCAGCTTTCCTTTCACACCGCGTTCAATGGCTGCCTTAATATCTTGCGCTAGTAAAACGAGACCTGCTCTTTTTATAAAACTAACTGAAAAGCAAAATGACTGACATGTTCTCAGGCTATTTTTAATTTTGTCCAAGAATGTTTGCTCTGAATAGTTTGTTAAGAACAGCGATTCCATATCTTTTATAATAAATATTTAGTCATACTCTTTCTATAGTTCTTGTTGATTAACAACTTCCCAATGTCCGGTCTTATTGCTTCCACTTTATTGGTTCTCAATATTCTCCCACTTGCCCATCAAGCGTTTAGTTTCCTGCAACTCCTTTTGCAAAAGGCGTACACGCTCAGCTAATTGCTCTTGGCTTGGTAAGGCATCTTTAATTCTGATGTTGTTGTACGTTGCTACTCCCATTGGAGTGCTGATGCCTTTGAACGACCATTGGACGTCAATCTTATCCATATCGGAGCAAACAAGTAAGCCGATTGTTGGATTTTCATCATCTGTCTTCAACAATTCATCAACGGCATTCACGTAATAGTTCAACTTGCCTGCAAACTCTGGTTCAAATGGCTTAGCTTTCAGCTCACAAACGACGTAGCAACGTAGGCGAATGTGATAAAACAACAAGTCTATCTTGCGTGAACGGCCTCCCACAACAAGTTCTTTCTGTCTGCCAAGAAAGGCAAAACCCGTTCCTAACTCCAGTAAAAGGTCAGTCACATTCTTTGTAAGCGCCTCCTCCAGTTCAGCCTCGTCATAAATCTCATGTTCAACCGTAGCAAAGCCAAAGTCATAGTTTTCTTTCAGAACTTCCTGAACAAGTTTGCTTTGCAATGCTGGCAGATGGTCGCTAAAGTTGTTAACTATCTTGCCTTGATGCTCATAGAGATTTGCCTTGATGCAGTTGATGAGCGCATCACGGCTTAGTCCTTGTTCTATTGTTTTAGCCACATAGAACAAAGCTTCATCTATTGATTTGCATCGATATAAAATCTCAATATGATGTCGCCAAGGAACTAAAGCAAAAGGCAAAGGGAATTCTTTACCATCTTGGTAAAGTATCTTCTCCTGGATTTCTGCACCAACCTGGTGCATTTTTGTAACATATTGATTTTCAATTCTTTGCAATTCTGCACCAGCTTGGTGCAGAATTTCTTCCTCTCCTTGAGTATAAAACAAATACCATTGTTTCATATACCAAAGATTGCGTACAGAAAAGCCATCCGCATTAGGAAATTCTCGCTTCAAATCTAAACTTACTTGTTCTACAACTCCTGCTCCCCAGCGTTCTTCGGCTTTCTTCTGTACCAAGTCGCGCCCCAATTGCCAGTTGAACAGAAGTTTCTCCGCATTCACCTTGACAGCAGCTTTTACCTGTGCGGAACGATAGCGACTCTTAATGTCTGCTATCCAATCCGCATAGTCCGCATCAATATGAATATCGTGCGACTTTACGATATACGGTTCAGCCAGTGGCTGTATGTCTTTATTTTCTTGTGTCATTTCTTCTTCGAGCTTGCAACTTTTTTTTCGGAGGTTGCATCCTTTGGCTCCGAACTTGCAACCTTTTCAACTTTTCCTCTTGAGTGATTTGCTGAGGTTGTACCTTATTATTATAATAATACGCGTACAAAATTAAATAATTTTCCACGAAATAAAGAAAAGAAATCTATTTTTCTGCAAAATACAACCAATTTTATATCTATTACTTCACTTTTATTCTCTGCAACGAGCTTTTTAAGCACGGCACATGATATCTCACGACCAAAAGTTATGAATAAATCAAGTCTTCGACATCATCAACATAAAAAATCCGCGTGGCTCGAAAAAGTTGCGCGGATTTTTTTGTATCTTTGCACCATAAAACTAACCAACATGAAGAAACTATCGCTAACCAATCAGATTGCCATTGCACTTGTTTTGGCTGTTGTCGCCGGCATTTTGCTGCAGGGCCATGCCGATTTCGTGAATGAATACATCAAGCCGTTTGGAAACATTTTCCTGAACTTGCTGAAGTTCATCGTGGTGCCGTTGGTGTTGTTTTCCATCATGGCCGGCATTTTGTCGATGAACGACGTGTCGAAGGTGGGCAGGCTGGGATTGCGGACGTTGCTCTATTTCATGTTTACAACGATTATTGCCGTGACGCTCGGACTGGTGACTTCAACGTTGATGAAAGGCTTTCTTCCCCTCATCCATGTCGATCTGAGCAAAAACACGACGACGGTTGAAGTGCCTGATTTCAGCATCATGGATCAGATTGTGAACATGTTTCCTGAGAACATCATGCTTCCGCTGACCAACATGACGATGATTCAAGTCATTGTGATTGCCATTTTCTTTGGTGTGGCGATGGTGCATGTGGGTGAGGTTGGGGAGCCGATTCGAAAACTTACGCTCAGTAGCAATGCTGTTGTTTCGAAGGTGCTTTCTTATATCATGGCGCTGGCTCCTTACGGGGTGTTCTGCATGCTCACGCCTGTGGTCGTTTCCAACGGACCGAGTGTCTTGGGGTCATACGCGGCACTCATCGCCCTGGCCTATTTTTGTTTCAGCGTTCATGCCTTTTGTGTCTATTCCTCGCTGGTCTATCTGTTGGGTGGACTGTCGCCCATCAGGTTTTTCAAGGAGTTGCAGCCTGCGATGTTGTTTGCTTTTTCGAGCGATTCGTCGGTCGCCACCCTGCCTTACACGATGAAATGCACGGAGAAGATGGGTGTTCGCAAGGATATTGGCAATTTTGTGTTGTCGTTGGGTGCGACCATCAACATGGACGGCGTGGCGATTTACCTCGGTGTGGCGTCGGTCTTTATGGCGACTTGCTGTGGCATCGACCTGACGCTCCATCAGTATTTTTCCATCGCCTTTGCCTCAACCATCGCTTCCATTGGCACGCCGGGCATTCCGGGCGGTTCGCTGGCATTGATGGCGATGGTGTTTGCTTCGGCGCAGATTCCTGTGGAATGTGTGGCGATTGTGGCGGGTGTCGATCGCATTGTGGATATGGGTCGCACGGTCATGTCGATTACGGGCGATGCTTCTTGCGCCGTTGTTATGCAGAACAAGTTAAAGAAGCAGGAATAAAAATCATTATTTCAGAATGTTCCACACGGCAAGAATATGACAAATGGTGCCGGCGAGGACGAAAAAGTGGAAGACGGTGTGCATGAATCGGCGGCGGGTCGAATAGAAAACGGCGCCGGTGATGTAGCAGACGCCTTCGGCGATGATCCACGCGACGGTGGCGGTGGAAACGCAGTGGAGAAGGGGTTTGAAGGCGACGAGTATGCTGAGTCCCATCAGACAGAAACAGACGGTTTCGAGGTGGCTGTGGCTCTTCAGTCGGCGGAAGGTGGCGATGGTGCCGACGATGGCGGCTGTCCACACGAAAGCGAAAACCGACCAGCCCCACACGCCTTCGTGACGCATCGGACCGAGCACGATGGGCGAATAGGAACCGGCGATGTGCCAATAAATCGCGGCGTGGTCCCAACGGCGCAAGCGCTCTCTTCGGGGCGATTCGAGTGGTGTGCCGTGGTAGAATGTCGAGGAAATGTAACTCGACAACATTCCGAACAGGTAGAGCGCAACGCCGAAAACTACCCACGAATCGCCATTTTCGATGGATTTTCTAAAAAACACAATGCCCACAACGATGGCGAGCACGATGCCGACGGCGTGGCTTCGGGCGTTCCAATGTTCTTCTTGGGGGGTGTAGGGCATTTTTCGTGGAGTGAGGAGTGTGAAGTGTGGAGTGAGGAGTGTTATTGTTCAGACCAGATGACTTGCACGATGGTTTGTCCGACGGCTTTGAGGGTGTTGCGGTCGATGTGCTGCATATCGTCGTTGAGGGTGTGCCACGTCGGACCAAAAGTGCTTTGCGGACAGTCGGGATAGTAAGGAATGATGTCGATGGTGGGAATCCGCGCATAGCGGTTCAACGGGAAATGGTCGTCGTTGATTTGACCGCCTGTTGTTTTCGGGAAATAACTCGCAAAACCGGCTTGTTCAGCGGCTCGCCACACTTTTTCGACGATGGCCGAGGCAAAATGCAGCGAAATTTGTTCCTGATAGAACTTCGCACCCTGTCCGCCAACCATATCGAGCAAAATTCCATAGCGCACCTCATAGCGTTCGGGCAGGTTATGGGCGAAATAATTCGAACCTAAAGCCCAACTGTTATCGCTTTCTGCATGATTTTCTTCCCATTGCGGCGTGCCCCAGTCCTCAGCGTCGAAACAGATGAAGTCGATGCCGATGGTGGGTGTTGGGTGTTGGGTGTTGGGTGGTAGGTGTTGGGTGGTAGGTGTTGAAGTGTTTTCTGAGGAGAGCAATCTTGCGATTTCGAGCATCACGGCGACACCCGAAGCGGCATCGTTGGCGGCGAGAATCGGTTTGCGCCAGTTGGCTTCGTCGGGGTCGTTGTCGGCCCACGGACGGCTGTCCCAATGGGCACAGAGCAGGATGCGCGTCGTCAGTTCAGGACGAAAACGCGCGATGATGTTCGTTGCGTGGAGAACCGTGCCGTCGTAGCCCTTGAGGTCGGCCTGTTGCGTCGTGACAACACAGCCGTATTGCTTGAATTTCTCGATGATCCAGTCTTTGCAACGCTCGTGACCCTCGGTGTTCATCGCTCGAGAGCCGAAATCGCACTGCGCCTGACAAAAAGCATAGGCAGAATCGGCTGAAAACGACGGACCGACGGGCGCAACGTCTTCAACAAGCGGTTCTTCGTCGCGAAACATCGAGAGAATCGCAGGCAGATAAATCGCAATGGCAAGCGCCGCCAAAGCGACAACGAGGAGTATCAGAAAAATTTTTCTCACCTTTTTAACCTTTTAACTTTTTCACCTTTTAACCTTTTAACCTTTTAACCCTTCCTCTGCACTTCCGCCATCACGCGCAGCCAGTTGCCGCCCCAGATTTTGCGAATGTCCTGTTCGCTGTACTTCCGACGCAACAGGTGGAGCGTGAAATTCAGGGCTTCCGAAGCATCGGCAAAGCCCGTGACACCACCATCGCCGTCGAAATCGGTGCCGATGCCGACGTGGTCGATGCCCATCACGTTGATGGCGTGTTCGAGGTGGTCGATGGCATCAAGAATCGACGCCTGACCGTCTTTGCGGAGGAATCCCGCGTAGAGCGTCGTGTGCGCCACACCACCCTTCTCGGCGAGTCGGCGGAGTTGGTCGTCGGTGAGGTTGCGCGGATGGTCGCAGAGCGCACGGCAATTCGAGTGGCTGCAGACGATGGGCGTCGTACTGATGTCCAAAGTGTCATAAAAACTCTTTTCGGCAGCGTGGCTGAGATCGACCATGATGCCGTGGCGGTTCATTTCGCGAATCACCTGTTCGCCGAAGGTGCTCACGCCGTTGTGCGTGTTGCAGCCTTTGGCCGAGTCGCAGATGTCGTTGTCGCCGTTGTGGCAGAGCGTGATATAGGCCACACCACGCTGTGCGAACCGTTTTACGTTTTCAAGTTCGTGCTCGAGTGCCAGACCGTTTTCGATGGCCAAAACGATGGATTTGCGGCCTTTTCGCTTGTCTTCGTAGAGGTCGGCAGGCGTGCGGGCGAGGCTCAGATACTGCTTGTTCTGCTCGACGATGGTTTCGATTTGGTCGAAAATGCTGTGAGCGTAGGAACAGGGCGTGTATCGGGCGGTGTGCGGTGCCATCGACGAGAACGTCTCGCCCATTTTCGGCTGCGGCAGATAGGCCGCCATGATGACTGCGTCCATTCTGCCCTCGGTCATCTTGTGCAAATCGACGAGGATGCGCTCGTCGCGCTGTTCGAAATGGATGCCTTGCGGAAAGAACATCGGCGTGTCGCAATGGGTGTCGAGCGTCAGTACACGATGGTGTAAACGCTTGGCAGTGTGATAGTTATGTGCCTGATTGACGAGCCATCGGAACAAATTCCGACCTTCCTCTTCGAGCCATTCCGGATGCCATTGCACACCGAGAATCGACTTGTGCTCGGTGCTTTCCATCGCCTCGATGGTGCCGTCGGGTGCTTTCGCGGTGACGCGGAAGCGATCGCCCACGTTATCGACGGCCTGATGGTGGAGTGTATTGACAAAAATCGTCGTTTTTTCCGCATCAGAAGTCTTTTCGGAGGCGTAAATCTCAGCCAATTCGCTGTCGGGCTCGATGACAACCGAGTGCGTCGGTTCCGACCGATGACATTCCTGCGAATGTTTGATGGTCGCCGTGGCGGAAATGTCCTGCGCGACGTGGCCGCCGAGGGCCATCGCAAGCGTCTGCATACCCCGACAAATGCCAAAAATCGGAATTTGGCGGTTGTAGGCAAGGCGCGTCAGCAGCAGTTCCGACAAATCGCGCCGTGAATTGATGCCACCGAGTTTCGGCGCAGGCTGTTCGCCGCCCCAAAGCGGATTGTAGTCGGCTCCACCGCTGAGCAAAAGGCCGTCGATGTGCTCCAACACATTGACGAGAACCCCTTTGTCGGCAGTCGGCGGAATTATCACGGGCGTTCCGCCTGCCTTGATGACCTGTTCGTAGTAGGGGTCGCACAAGGCAGCATTTCCATCCGTGTGGTTGCCCGTGATGCCGATGAGTGGGCGGTAGTCGGAGGCAGGAAAGTGCTCGTGAACCGCCTGCAGATTCGATTTTAAATCAAAAGGTTTCAAAACTTATTTTTTCTTAGAATCGTTCTTTTTTGCAGTGCTTCCGATGGCTGTTTGCGATGCATCGTCATCATAAACGATGTCCACCAACTCAACCGTGAAAATCAGGGTCGAGAACGGCTTGATTTGACCAGCCTGACGCTCGCCATAGGCCAGTTCCTGCGGGATGTAGAGTTCCCATTTCGAACCGACGGGCATCAGTTGCAATGCCTCCGTCCAGCCTTTGATGACTTGGTTGCAGCGGAATTTCGAGGTCTGCGGATTGCGCTTGTAGGAACTGTCAAAGACGTTGCCGTCGATGGTTTTTCCTTCGTATTTCACCTCGACCGTCTGCTCGGCCAGCGGCTTTTCGCCCGTTCCCATCGTCAAAACCTTGTATTGCAGACCGCTCGGCAGCGTCACAACGCCGTCTTTCTTGGCATTTTCAGCCATCCACGCGGCATTTTCAGCCTTGTAAGCCGCATTCATCTCTTCCTTCACCCTCTTGAGGTTTTCTTCGAAATAGGTTTGGGCGGCAGAGTCGGTATAGACGCTGTTGTCTTTCGTGAGCGAGGCCACAAAACCGCGATGGAACAAATCTTCGTTGATTTCGACCTTCGAGCCCTCAAATTCGCCCTTCATACCCGGGAAAATGCGCTGTTTCGCCATCTGGGCGATTTGCGTTCCTGCGAGATAAGCGGCGAACTTCGGGTCTTCGGCCTTTTTGACTGCCTCGGCATAGCCTTTCGCGAAGTCGGCCATGTAAGCCGTATCGACCTTCATCTGCTGTTGCAGATAGGGAAGAAGTCCCTGCGTGGCGGCCTTTCCAGCGGCATAACTCAGCGAGTCGTCGGGGTTGGTCAGCACGAGGGGCGGCACAACACAGCAGTCGGAGACGGTAGCCGCCTCCGATTGCTTTTTCTTTGTTTTTTTCTTGGTCGTGTCCGCCATGCAGAACGATGCGCTCAGCACGAAGGCAACGGCCAATATTGCGATTTTTTTCATGAATGTCTAACGATTATTTGACGTTCAGCAGTTCAATCTTGAAAATCAGAGCCGAGAACGGCTGGATTTCACGTGCCTGACGCTCGCCGTAAGCCAGTTCCTGCGGAATATAGACTTCCCAAATCGAACCTTCGGGCATGTGGACGAGAGCCTGCGTGAAGCCCTTGATGACCTGATTCACGCGCATATCGGCGGGTTCTTTACCATAAGAACTGTCGAAAACTTTGCCGTCGATGGTCTTTCCTTCGTAGTGAACCTTCACCATCGAAGTGTCTTTCGGCATAGGGCCGCTACCTTCCTTGATGACTTTGTACTGGATGAACGACTTGCCTTTCGTGCCGTCGAGTTGGTCGTATTCGACTTCAAGCGTCTTCACGTCTTCTTTCTTGCCGTTTTCAGCGAGGAATTTTTCACCAGCCTCTTTGTTCGCACCGAACTCCTGCAAAGCGGTTTCTGCCTTCACCTTGCGCATGAGCGATTCCATGGTGAGTTGAGCCTTGTCCATGTCCATCATTTGGTTCTTGCCTGTGGTTCCAGCAACGAATCCAGCCATGAAGTTCTTCAGCGAGATGGTCTTCGTGGAGTCGTTTCCGAACACTTCGCGGTTGATGCCAGGCATCATCTGCGTGGAAATCTGCTGACCGATTTGAATACCAGCGTAGTAAGCAGCCTTTTTCTTGTCGTCGCCAGCGTTGGCACCGTCGTTGAGACCCTTGATGAAGTCGTTCATGTAGGCCGTGTCGATTTGCAGACGATCGACGAGATACTCTTTCAGACCCTGTGTCTGCGTCAGACCGATGGCATAGCTCATCGAATCGACATCACTCTTCAGATTGGCTTTCGGGGTTCCGTTGCCGCACGATGTGAACATGGCGGCAGCAATAGCCATAGCGGCTACAAATGTCAATTTTTTCATTGTTTTTTTAATAGTTAATTGTTAATTATAAATTTATTAAATCACTTCAATGAGTTCAACGTCGAACACCAACGCTGCGAAGGGAGGAATCGACGCTCCTGCGCCGCGCTCGCCATAACCCAAATGGTAGGGGATGAAGAAGCGGTATTTCGCGCCTTCCTGCATCAGTTGAAGACCTTCCGTCCAACCGGCAATCACGCCGTTCAACGGGAACGTGGCAGGCTCACCGCGCTGGATGCTGCTGTCGAACAGCGTGCCATCGACGAGCATTCCCTCGTAGTGGCATTTCACTTGGTCGGTGGCTTTCGGCTTGCGACCGTTACCTTCTTGCAGCACCTGATATTGCAGGCCGCTCGGCAGCGTCACAACGCCGTCTTTCTTGCCGTTTTCAGCCAGATATTGTTCGCCCTGCGCCTTCAGTTCCTTATGTCGCTCGGCAGCCGAAGCACGTTGTTTTTCTTCCTGTTTCTGGAAAAATTCCTGCACGATGGCCTGCGCCTCGTAAGCGTCCAACTGCGTTTTTCCACCAGCCAGAACGTCCTTGATGGCCTGTGCGAAATCGTCGATGTTCAGGCTCTCGGCACCCATGTCGTTCAACTGCCGACCGATGCCCATGCCCAATGCGTAGCTAACTTTGTCCATTTTCTTGATTTTTCGTTCAAAATTTTGCTTAAAATTCGTCAATCTGTAAAAATATGTGTGCAAAGTTACAATTTTTCTGTGATTGTTGTGCATTATTTCGGGAAAAATCATTATTTTTGTGGAATATTAAGCAGAATCAACCCGAAAATCGGGAAAAAATGTACCTAAAAACCATTCTATCAGCGTATGAAAAAGATTGTTTTTTTGACGGGTGCCGGTATGTCGGTGGAAAGCGGATTCAAGACTTTTCGCGGAGCCGGCGGATTGTGGGAGGATTTCCCCGTTGAGCAGGTGGCGAGCCACGAAGGATGGCTGGCCGACCCTGTTTTGGTCAATCAATTTTACAACCGACTGCGCAAAAAACTGTTTGCCGCCGAGCCGAACGAAGGGCATCGTTTGATTGCTGCGCTACAAGACGATTTCGACGTGACAGTGGTGACGCAAAACGTTGATAATCTGCACGAAAAAGCAGGGTCGAAAAAGGTGATTCACCTGCACGGCGAACTGACGAAGGTCTGCTCTTCCAACGACCAATTCGACGAACGTTATGTGCGCGAACTGACGGAGGACAACTGCGAGGTGGCCGAGGGCGAAAAGGCTGGCGACGGTTCGCTGTTGCGCCCGTTCATCGTGTTTTTCGGCGAGAGTGTCCCGATGATTGGGCCTGCCGCCGAGGTCGTCAGCGAAGCTGATATTTTGGTGATTATCGGCACATCGATGAACGTCTATCCCGCTGCCGGACTGGCGCATTATGTCAAGGCTGGAACACCGATTTTCCTCATCGACCCCGACGATGTACCAACCAGCAACATCCCGAATCTGACGCATATCCAAAAGGGTGCCAGCGAAGGAATGAGGGAGTTGATTGAAAAGGTGAAAAAGTGAAATTGTCAAATCGTAAAATTGTCAAATCGTAAAATAGTCAAATTGTCAAATAAAACCATGAATCCAATTGTTAGTATTATCATGGGCAGCACCAGCGACCTGCCGGTTATGGAAAAGGCTGCCGCTTTCCTCGACGAAATGGGGATTCCGTTTGAAATGCAGGCCCTTTCAGCCCATCGCACGCCCGACGCCGTCGAACAATACGCCAAAAATGCCGCTGAACGCGGTGTTCGAGTCATCATCGCAGGCGCCGGAATGGCTGCCGCATTGCCTGGCGTCATCGCCGCACAAACCACGTTGCCCGTCATCGGCGTGCCCATCAAAGGGATGCTCGATGGTCTCGACGCACTGCTCAGCATCGTGCAGATGCCGCCGGGAATCCCCGTGGCGACGGTCGCGGTGAATGGTGCGCTCAATGCTGCCATTCTCGCCGCCGAAATGCTCGCCCTGAGCGACGCGGAATTGCATCAAAAAATGGTGGATTACAAAGAAAATCTCAAGAAAAAAATCGAAAAAGCCAACGCAGACCTCAGCGAAGTGAAATTCAAGCACAAAACGAACTGAAAAAACGGGTAGATTATGCTGGTAAAGACCTATTGCGCGGCAGTGAACGGCCTTGAGGTGACAACGGTCACCATCGAAGTGAGTATGAATCCGGGGGTGATGTATCGGTTCACCGGACTCGGTGACAAGGCCGTGCGCGAGGGTCGCGACCGCATCGCCGCCGCGTTGCAGCAGACGGGCTACAAATTTCCACACGGCGACATCACCGTGAACATGGCACCTGCCGACCTGCGCAAAGAGGGTTCGTCGTTCGACTTGCCCCTCGCCGTCGCACTCTTAGCTGCCAGCGGAAGCATCGTCTGCGAGGAACTGGAACGCTATATGATTGTCGGCGAACTGAGCCTCGACGGGTCGTTGCAGCCGATTCGCGGTGCCCTGCCCATCGCCATCAAAGCACGGAAAGAGCAGTTCAAAGGGCTTCTCGTGCCGGTTCAGAACGTGCGCGAGGCTGCCGTCGTCAATAACCTTGAGGTTTATGGCATGGAATCGTTGCAGGATGTTATCAATTTCCTATCTGGCCGACAGGCTTTCGAGCCGCTTCACATCGACACGCGCCGCGAATTTTACGAGCAACAGGCGCATTTCGACCTCGATTTCTCGGATGTGCGCGGTCAGGAAGCGGCACGGCGCGCTCTCGAAGTGGCGGCGGCAGGTGGACACAACATGATTATGATAGGCAGTCCGGGCTCGGGAAAGTCGATGATGGCAAAACGATTGCCAAGCATTTTGCCGCCGTTGTCGTTGGCCGAAAGCCTTGAAACCACGCAAATCCACTCGATTGCCGGCAAACTCGGTCGCAATGCCACGCTGATTTCGCAACGACCGTTCCGTGCGCCCCACCACACGATTTCGGAGGTCGCACTCGTCGGAGGCGGCTCGAATCCGCAGCCTGGCGAGATTTCCCTCGCCCACAACGGCGTACTTTTTGCCGACGAACTCACAGAATTCAACAAACAGACGCTCGAAGTGCTGCGCCAACCGCTCGAAGACCGCCACATCACCATCAGCCGCGCCAAATATTCGTTGGATTTGCCCTGTTCGTTTATGTTTGTGGCCTCGTGCAACCCCTGTCCGTGCGGCTATTATGGCGACCCGACCCACCAGTGCGTCTGTACGCCCGGCCAACGAGCGCGCTATATGTCGCGCATTTCCGGTCCGCTGCTCGACCGCATCGACATCCAGATTGAAATCACGCCCGTGCCGTTCAAAGACATCTCGAAAATTGCGCCCGGCGAGCCCAGCGAAAAGATTCGCGACCGCGTCGTAAAAGCCCGTCAGCGGCAGGAAGAACGATTCCGCGACCACAAGGCCGTGCATTGCAACGCCCAGATGACCGAGAAGATGATTCACCTCTATGCCGAACCCGACGAAGCCGGCGTTCAGATGCTACGAATGGCGATGGAACGGCTGTCGCTCAGTGCCCGTGCCTACAGCCGTATTCTGAAAGTCGCCCGAACCATCGCCGACCTTGAAGGCAGCGAAAAAGTCTTGTCGCATCACATCGCCGAAGCCATCGGCTACCGCCAACTCGACCGAGGGGATTGGGCAGAGCGGGGGATATGAATTAATAATTAATAATTAAAAATTAAAATTAAAAATTATGGCAACTTATAAAGAATGGGCTTTAAAAACTATTCCTGTTCTCATTAGATGGGCACAGGCAGCTTGGGATGTTCCACATTATTATTCCGATTTAGCTAAAGCTGTTGGATATGGCAGCAATAGGATGGGCGGCAATGTGTTGGGTCGTGTACAGGATATCATTGATGAATTACAGGAAAAAAAGAAAAAAGAAATTCCTACTTTAAACGCATTAGTTCAGAATATAGACGACGGAATACCCAGTCACGGATTTGATTATGTAATCAAAGATTATAATAAACTATCTAAAAATTCGAAAAAAGGGGAAGTTCAGAAATTAAACGAGAAAGCTCATCAATATGAATGGGACTGGGTTTTAAAAGAATTAAAACTTGAACCGGCCCATATTGTTGACCCTCATAAAATTGAGACTTTAAGAATGGTTCAATATGGTAGTGGTGGAGAAGGTGAAGAGCATAAAGCAATCAAAGATTTTATTATTAATAATCCTGATAGCATAGGCATAAATAAAAAGAAGGTTAAAAAAATAGAATCTGAGCGCAATTTACTTTCAGGAGATAAACTTGACGTTTATTTCGAAACGAAAAAAATCCACTATGCTATTGAAGTAAAACCCTCTACCTCTCCAGACGCAGACATAAGAAGAGGTATTTTCCAATGCATAAAGTATAAGGCTGTTATGGATGCTGAGCGAGTTGTTTATGGTAATTATGAAAACAAAGCAATATTAGTTGTTGCAGGTACATTATCACCAGAAAACAAGCAGATTGCTAATGACCTTAATGTAAAATACATAGAAAACTTCGATAAGGTTTCTATTTCGAAAGGAAAAACAAACTAACGCCAATCACTGAAATGACAGCACCCAGCACGGCTCGCCACGTGATTTTCGTGTGGAAAAGCCAATACGACGGCAGGAGAATGATGATGGGTGTCATGGCCATCAGCGTCGAGGCGATGCCGGCGGCGGTGTATTGAAGAGCCATCAGCGAGAAGGCCACACCAACGAATGGTCCGAAAATGGTGGTGGCGGTGGCTACGGAAAGCCCTTTGCGGTCGTGCAGGGCATCGCGGAGTGGCGAGAAACCTTCGCGGAAATAAAGCAACACGGTAAAACCGACGATTCCAGCAATGCAACGGAAGAAATTCGCACTGAAAGGAATCATCCACGACGGCACATCGGCCACAGCCGATGTTTCGTAATGGTCCATGCCGATTTTGCTCAACACCAAGCCAATTCCTTGACAAAGAGCCGCTCCAATGGCGAAAAGAACGCCGTTGAGGGGCAGTTTTAGCGCTACTTTGTGGCGTTCGCCCCGTCCGAGCACCGAAATTCCGATACCGAACAGCGTCACCACCATCGCCACAATACTCATCAGCGTCATCTCTTGTCCCAACGTCATCCATGCCATAAATGCGGCGGCGAGAGGCGCAAGCGTCATGAAAAGTTGTCCGTAGCGCGACCCGATGATGATGTAACACTGGAAAAGGCAGAAATCACCGATGACATAGCCCACGAGTCCCGACAATAGCAGCCATCCGTAGGCTTCCATCGTACCGCCAGAGGGCAACGGCACTCCCGTCACCAACCAGAACATCGCCATCGAAAACAGCAGTGCCAATGCCATTCGCAGCACGTTCAGCGTCAGGTTGCCCAACCGTTTCGAGCCAAATTCGCTCAAAAGTGCCGTTGCCGTCCACGAAAACGCCACGCCGATGGAAATCAATTCACCTAAGTATGCCATCAGAATTTTTTATTTATACATTGGGTTCCCACAAAAATCGACTCATATCCACGCGCCCGTTGGCCTTGAAACGGACACCTTCGTCCTCCAACAACAGGCGCTGCTGTCCCCATCCGGGTGCCGTTCGACCCTCTTTATTGACGACGCGATGGCAGGGCAATTCGGCGGCCTCGGGCGTGTAGCCCAACGTGCGACCGACCATTCGCGAGTGGCTCGGCCACCCCGTCCACGCGGCGATGATGCCGTAGGTTGTGACCTTTCCACGCGGAATCTGACCGACGATGTTCAGCACGTCGTCGCGAAATCTCCGCGCCTGTTCAGCCGTCATTTGATGGGGAAAATCTTTCATCGTTGATGTGGATTGATTCAAACATTTTGCGGTATGCCTCCACTTTCTTGTCGAATGCGAGTGGATAGGCGCGAGAGGACGACGGAAGTCGATAGAGCACGAGCGAACGACCGCTGGAAATGGCAACACTGGAATTGACCTTCGGAATGTCGGAAATCCCAAGCGTCTGGCAGATGGTTTCCGTTGCCTTTTCGCCCGTTGTGACGATGGCGCGACAATGGGGAATCTGTTGCAACAGAGCGTGAATGTCGGTGGGTTCGACCACCTCCAGAAACTTGTCCGACGCATTGTCTTTCGTTCGGCGAATGGCGGTCGCAGTGTCAAAAAAAGCGATGCCTTTTTCTTGGCAAAACGCCACGATTTCTTCCTGTCGGAACCGTTTTTCCCGCTCATCGACGAAATGGTTGCGGTCGCCGAAGAAAATCTGTCCCTCGATGCGCCAATGGTCGTTGATGAAGTTCGGGTAGAAAAAGTCCATCGACCACCGTTTCCGCTGCGGTGGAAAGCTGCCGAGAAACAGCACCTTCGCGTTCTTCGGCAAAAATGGCTTGAGCGGATGAAATTCCACTTCCGCCGTGCTTCGCGCTATATTTTCGAGGTTCAGAAACTGCATTTTTACTGTAAAAATTTTTGATTTACCTTCTTCGTAAAAAAGTGGCGATTCTAAGACGGAATCGCCACCTTTTCTACTTTCAAAGAATTGCTTAATCCGCCAACTTAGCCTTGATGAACTCGCGGTTCAGTCGGGCGATGTTGGCGATGGATTCGCTCTTGGGGCAGACGGCTTCGCAGGCACGGGTGTTCGTGCAGTTGCCGAAACCGAGTTCTTCCATTCGCATCACCATTTTCTTGGCGCGACGGGCGGCCTCAGGACGACCCTGCGGCAACAGTGCCAACTGGCTGACCTTCGACGATACGAAGAGCATTGCCGAGCCGTTCTTACAAGCGGCGACGCAGGCTCCGCAACCGATGCAGGTGGCGCAGTCCATTGCCTCGTCTGCATTCTCTTTCGGGATGAGGATGGCGTTGGCGTCTTGTGCCTGACCTGTACGAATCGAGGTATAGCCGCCGGCCTGGATAATCTTGTCGAAGGCACCGCGATCGACCATACAGTCCTTGATGACGGGGAAGGCTGCCGAGCGCCACGGTTCGACGGTGATGACGTCGCCATCGTTGAAGCGGCGCATATAGAGCTGGCAGGTGGTGGCACCGCGCTCGGTCTTGCCGTGGGGCGTGCCGTTGATGTAGAGCGAGCACATACCGCAGATTCCTTCGCGGCAGTCGTGGTCGAAGACAAACGGCTCCTTGCCCTCGTTGATAAGCTCTTCGTTGAGGATGTCGAGCATTTCGAGGAACGAGGTGTCGTCGGGGATATTCTTCATCTCGCGGGACTCAAAATGGCCTTTTTCGCGTGGGCCGTTCTGCTTCCAGTACTTAATTGTAAAACTGATATTCTTTGCCATAATTGTATAAGGTTTTGAGGTTATCGGGTTGTGAGGTTATTAGGATTGGATGGAAGTATCCGAATGCGTTCTTTTGTAAATAAGAGAATTCAGCATCTTCATCACTTCATTGTTCATATTTTCTAATTTATCAGCTTCAGAATCATCTATGTAAGAAAGGGTCCTTGATATGATAATCTGTGTTTCCAACTCATTAGAAGAACCTAAAGCGAAGTAGAGAAAATGAACTAAATCGGCATTTGAGCCTCTACCATATCCTTCGGCAATATTCGATGGGATTGATACCGCACAATGACGCATTTGGCTGACGAGTCCGTAAGTCTCAGACTTCGGATAACGAGTCGTTAACTGGTAAATGTTTTCGACCAGTTCCATACTCTTTTGCCAGACTACCAAATTCTTATGCGGTCCCATCTCTTAAAACCTTTAAACCATACAACCTTAAAACCTGAAATTAATTTTTATAGTTACGCGTTTGTACCTTAATAGCCTCATATTCAAGCGGTTCCTTGATGAGTTCGGGCGTTTTTTCGTCGTTGCCCTGATACTCCCAGCAACCCACGTAGAAGAAGTTTTCGTCGTCGCGCTTGGCTTCGCCTTCCTCGGTCTGGTGCTCCTCGCGGAAGTGTCCGCCGCAGGATTCCTCACGGTGAAGGGCATCGTTGGCAACGAGTTCGCCCATCAGGATGAAGTCGCGCAGGTGGATGGCCTTGTCGAGTTCGACATTCACGCCTTCTTTCGTTCCGGGGATGAAGAGGTTGGTCTCGAATTCCTTGCGAAGTTCCTTCATCAGTTTCAGACCCTCTTGCAGTCCTTCCTTCGTGCGACCCATACCGACATACTCCCACATAATGTGACCGAGTTCCTTATGGATGGAATCAACGCTGCGCTTACCCTTGATGTTCATCAGACGGTCGATTTCGCTGCTGACAGCCTTTTCTGCCTCAGCAAATTCGGGCAGATCGGTGCTGACCTTGCCCCAGAGCGACTGGTCGGCGAGGTAGTTCTGAATCGTGTAAGGCAGTACGAAATAGCCGTCGGCCAAGCCCTGCATCAGCGCGGAAGCACCGAGGCGGTTGGCACCGTGGTCAGAGAAGTTGCACTCGCCGATGGCGAAGAGTCCCGGAATGGTCGTTTGCAGTTCGTAATCGACCCAAACGCCGCCCATCGTGTAGTGGATGGCGGGGAAAATCATCATCGGATGGTAGTATTTCACACCGTTGATTTCCTTGGCGAACTTGCCCGGATTGACATCGGTGATTTCCTCGTACATTTCGAAGAGGTTGCCGTAGCGCTGCATAATTTCGTCGATGCCGAGGCGGTTGATCGACTCCGAGAAGTCGAGGAACACAGCCAGACCGGTGTTGTTCACGCCGAAACCGTGGTCGCAACGCTCTTTGGCGGCACGCGAAGCCACGTCGCGCGGAACGAGGTTACCGAAGGCCGGATAGCGACGCTCGAGATAGTAGTCGCGGTCTTCCTCGGGAATTTCATAACCCTGCTTCGTGCCTGCCTGCAATGCCTTGGCGTCTTCGATTTTCTTCGGCACCCAGATACGACCGTCGTTGCGCAGCGACTCCGACATCAGCGTCAGTTTCGACTGCTTGTCGCCGTGAACGGGGATACAGGTCGGGTGAATCTGAACGTAAGAGGGATTGGCGAAGTAAGCACCCTTGCGATAGCACTGAATGGCGGCGGTGCAGTTGCAGCCCATCGCGTTGGTCGAGAGGAAGTAGGCATTGCCGTATCCACCCGTCGCGATGACGACCGCATTGGCCGAGAAACGCTCCAGTTTGCCCGTCGTGAGGTCTTTGGCGATGATACCACGAGCGCGACCATCGACAATCACGAGGTCTTCCATTTCATAGCGCGTGAAGAGTTTTACTTTGCCCAATTCGACCTGACGGCTCAGCGACGAATAGGCACCGAGCAGCAACTGCTGACCGGTCTGACCCTTGGCGTAGAACGTGCGGCTCACCTGTGCGCCACCGAACGAACGGTTGGCCAACATTCCACCGTACTCGCGAGCGAAGGGAACACCCTGTGCCACGCACTGGTCGATGATGTTGTTCGACACTTCTGCCAGACGATAGACGTTGGCTTCGCGGGCGCGATAGTCGCCACCCTTCACCGTGTCGTAGAACAGACGATAGACCGAGTCGCCGTCGTTCTGATAACACTTGGCTGCATTGATACCGCCCTGTGCAGCAATCGAGTGAGCACGGCGCGGCGAGTCCTGAATGCAGAAATTATAGACGTTGAAGCCCATTTCGGCGAGCGAAGCGGCTGCCGAAGCACCGGCCAGACCCGTTCCCACGACAATCACGTCGAGCTTCAGTTTGTTTTTCGGGTTCACAAGCCGCTGATGAGCCTTATACTCTTTCCACTTCTCGGCGACGGGTCCCGCAGGTATTTTTGAATCTAATACTTTTGCCATTTTTTTCAAAATTAAATCGTTGAAAAATTAAAAAGTTAAAAGGTTAAGCACCGCAGGCAGCAGCACTACACTGGACACCTTCACAGCACAAACTGGGGGCGCAACCGAACGCAAACGCCAAAACCACCACGAGGAACATCAGCATCAGCAGCGTCGTGTAGATCATACCGATGAGTTTCCAACGGCATTCCCAAGTCTTACCGTTCCAGCCCAGCGTGTGCATTGCCGACCAGAAACCGTGTGTCAAGTGGAACCAGATGGCCACGATCCAGATGATGTAGAGCACCACGAACGCCGGGCACGAGAACGTTTCGACAATCCAAGCGAAACCGTCGCTGGGAGAATGGGCAAGCCCCTCGATGCCAACCAATTCGGCAAACATCATGTTGTACCAGAAGTTAAAGAGATGGAGCAGCAGTCCGAGCAGAATAATCAGACCCAGCACGAGCATGTTCTGCGAGGCCCATTCCACTTTCGACGGCTTGTCCGTCACCGCATAACGCTCTCCACCACGTGCACGACGATTTTGAATCGTCAGGATGAAGGCGAACACAATGTGAATCACTGCGAGTGCCGCCAAGCCAATCGTTGCCACGACGGCATACCAGTTGGCACCCAGAAATTCGCAAATCATGTTGTAACCGTCTTTCGAGAACAGCGCCACCACGTTCATACAACCGTGAAAGGTCAAGAACAGAATCAGCGCAACGCCCGTGACGGACATTACAACTTTTCTACCAATTGATGAATTGATTAACCACATAAATGATTGATTTTAAATAAATTATTAAATGTTAAATACTTATTTTCAGGTATGTTTATCCATTTCAGCGAACAAAGTTAGCACAAAATGATGAGATGGGCAAATGTTTTCGCAAAAAAGCACTAAAAAATGATGATATTCTTAAAAAATGTCGTACTTTTGCGCTCGAAAATCGGAAAAATATGACAATTAACGAACGACAAGACGAAATTATCGAGGAGTTTGAGTGCCTCGACGACTGGATGGACAAATACCAGATGCTGATTGACTTGGGTGGCGAACTCGAACCGCTGCCCGAGCAGTATAAAACCGAACAAAACCTGATTGACGGTTGCCAAAGCCGCGTGTGGGTGCAGTGTGAAACGAGTAGCGAGGAAAATGGCGAGAAAGTGATGCATTTGCAGGCCGACAGCGACGCGCTCATCGTGAAGGGAATCGTGGCGCTGCTGTTGCGCGTGCTCAACGACCAACGACCCGAAGACGTGCTCAACGCCGACCTCTACTTCATCGAACGAATCGGACTCCACGAACACCTTTCGCCGACGCGTTCCAACGGTTTGTTGTCGATGGTGAAACGGATTCGAACGATGGCTTTAGAGAATGTAGAACAATGCGCAAACTGAACATCCTTGAAATGAACCGGCTGACGGTCGATGAGTTTCGCGAGGCCGAAAAACTACCGCTCGTGGTCGTGCTCGACGATGTGCGCTCACTCTACAATGTAGGCAGCGTTTTCCGCACTTGCGACGCTTTTCGCGTGGAGGCGGTCTATCTCTGCGGCATCACAGCTACACCGCCCCACAACGAGATTCACAAAACCGCCCTCGGAGCCGAGGATTCCGTCGCGTGGCGCTATTTCAAGACTGCCGATGAAGCCGTCGCCGAACTGAAACGACAAAATTTCACCGTCTATGCCGTCGAACAAGCCGAAGGTTCCGTCAAACTTCCTTTTTCTATCGAAAATCCTTCCTCGAAACTCGAAAAATCCCCTGCATCCTTCATCCTTCATTCTTCATCGAAAAAAGGCGCTGCCCTCGTTCTCGGCCACGAAGTCAAAGGCGTCAGCCAGAGCGTTGTCGATGCTTGCGACGGTTGTTTGGAGATTCCGCAGTTCGGCACGAAACACTCGCTGAACGTCTCCGTCGCCGCCGGTATCGTCATTTGGGAGTTTGCCCGCCATTTTTACGGTCAGAATCCCGAAAAAATCGATTGAAAACACAAAAAAACCGTTCCAAACTCACGTCTGAAACGGTGACAATGTCTAACTCTTTGCGTGTTGGGTGACCGGGATTCGAACCCAGAATGACAGAACCAAAACCTGTAGTGTTACCATTACACCATCACCCAATCAGCGTTTTGCGGCTGCAAAGGTACAAAGAAAAATTGAAAATCGACGATTGCGGCTTATTTTTTTTCAAAAAACTTGATTTTTACCTTCCTAAACGTCGAAATTTCCCTATTTCACCGTGATGAGATAGTAGTTTTTCTTGCCTTTTTGTGCCAAAAGATACTTTCCGTCGATGAGGTCGTCGGCAGTGATGGCGCGGTCGTCGCCGAGTTTCTCTTTGTTGAGGCTCAGCGCCCCGTTTTTGAGGAACTCGCGCACCTCGCGCTTGCTCTGGAACACCTTCGTCGTTTCGGTGAAAAGTTCGCTGGCGACTTGTCCGAGTTGGTCTTTCGTAATCGTGAACTGCGGCACACCGTCGAACACGTCGAGGAACGTCTGCTCGTCAAGTTTTTCGAGTGCTTCCTTCGTGGCTTTTCCGAAGAGGATGTTCGAGGCTTCGATGGCTGCGTCGAGGGCTTCCTGCGAGTGCACCATCACGGTTACTTCCTCAGCCAGACGGCGTTGCAGCGTGCGACGGCCCGGGTCTTGCTTGTGCTCTTCAACGAGCGCGTCGATGACGTCTTTTTCGAGCGATGTGAAAATTTTGATATAGCGTTCCGCGTCGTCGTCCGACACGTTGAGCCAGAACTGGTAGAAGCGATAGGGCGTGGTGCGTTTCGGGTCGAGCCAGATGTTTCCCGACTCGGTTTTTCCGAACTTCTTGCCGTCCGACTTCGTGATGAGCGGACAGGTCAGCGCGAAGGTCTCTACCTCGTTGCCGAGCGTGCGACGAATCAGTTCCGTGCCCGTCGTCATATTGCCCCATTGGTCGTTGCCGCCGAGTTGCAGTTTCACGCCCTTGTGCTGGTAGAGATAGAGGAAATCGTAGCCCTGCAAGAGCTGGTAGGTGAACTCGGTGAAGCTGAGGCCGTCGCGAGCCGTTCCGTTGAGTCGCTGCTGCACGCTGTCCTTCGCCATCATATAGTTCACGGTGATGTGCTTTCCGACCTCACGTGCGAAGTCGAGGAACGTAAAGTCCTTCATCCAGTCGTAGTTGTTCACCATTTCGGCAGCGTTCTCCTCCTTCGACTCGAAATCGAGGAATTTCGCCACTTGCGCCTTGATGCACTCCTGATTGTGGCGCAGAGCCTCGTCGGTGAGCAGGTTGCGCTCCTGCGATTTTCCTGAAGGGTCGCCAATCATTCCCGTTGCACCGCCCACAAGGATAATCGGCTTGTGGCCGCAGCGCTGCAAGTGCCGCAACATCATAATGCCGCACAAGTGTCCAATGTGCAGCGAGTCAGCCGTCGGGTCCGTGCCCAAATATGCTGTAACCATCTCCCTTTGCAGGAGTTCTTCTGTTCCCGGCATCATCTGTGCCAGCATCCCGCGCCAGCGCAGTTCTTCTACGAAATTTTTTCTCATCGAATCGTTACTTTTTTTATTTGCGGGTGCAAAGGTACGATTAAGTGAGGGAAATACAAAATAAAACCTATTTTATTTTTATTTCCGAACGAAAGTACTTTTTTGAAAGGTACGAAAAAACGAGGGCAGGACAAAATGATTTTACGAAAATAAGGTTTTATAGTTTTTTACATTCGTAAACAAGGCAGAGGGAGAAGACGATTTCAACGACAATCATGACAAGGGCTAAGACGTAAATCGGAGCAACATGGCCGAGCACGAGTGACATGATGGGGATGAAAATCGACAGAATCAGGTAGGTTTTCGAGGAATACAGCCAACTAAACGGCATGAGGTGGGCACCGAAAATCATGGCAAAAACCATCAGCATTTTGTCGGGTACGGCGTTGAAAACCCACATCGCTATCAGAATGTAGAGCATTTGATTGACGGAAAACAGGATTCCGGCTTTCGTCAGTGGATTTTCCTTGTTTTGAAAGTCAATTTTCAGCCATTTCGCCACCATCCAGGCCAAGGGGAAGAGCAGGGCTGTGGCGCAGAATGTCAAAAGATTTTTCTGCATGATGTCGAGCGATGAAAGATGAACAACGAGTATCACGGCCCAAATGAAGACCGACGACACGATGAAATGCAGTCCTTTTTTCTGTTTGACGGAACAATCTTTTTGCAGTTCGTCGAGGGTGAATTGTTTCATTTTTTCAATTCTTCATTTTTTCATTTTTTTCGAAATCGTCCTTATTTGCCATAGCGCTGTTCTACCACGTTCCAGTCGATCATCTGCCAGAGGGCAGCAAGATGGTCGGGACGGCGGTTTTGGAAGTCGAGGTAGTAGGCGTGCTCCCAAACGTCGAAGGTGAGCAGCGGCGTCAGTCCTTTTTGCACGGGATTGGCAGCATTCGCTTCCTGCGAAATGACGAGTTTTCCGTCGTTGTCAGCCGACAGCCAAACCCATCCGCTACCGAACAGCGTGGCACCTTTCTTTTGGAATTCGTCTTTGAACGCCTCGAACGAGCCGAAATCGCGCACAATGGCCTCAGCGACCTTTCCGACGGGCTGATTCTCGGCTTTCGGAGCGCAGAATTGCCCAAAATACAACTCGTGGTTCAGAATCTGCCCGGCATTGTTGAGGATTCCACCCTCGGCCTTGCAGACGATTTCCACCAACTCAGCCTCCTCGAAACCGCTGTCGGGCAGCAGACCGTTGAGGTTGTTCACATACGCCGCCAGATGCTTTCCGTGATGGAACTCCAGCGTCTGCTTGCTTATCACCGGCTCCAGCGCGTCGAGCGCATAGGGCAGCGACATCAACTCAAATTTTTTTGCCATTTTTCTCTTGTTTAAGGTGAATAAACATCCCATTATCGTCGCAAAAATAATGAATTTTTGTCGAAAATGCAAAAAAATCGAGGATTTTTTTCCGAATTCTAATCCGCTAACTTGAAATTGGCGAGTTTCCGCGAAAAGTAATCGCGGAAGTCCGTCCATTTGTAATAGGGTCCCGTAACGGGTTTCAACGGCAGGGTGGCCTCGTTTTCGTTCAACAGAACTTTCACGAGAATGTCGCCCGTACGCTTTTTCGGCTTGTAGAAAATCAGCTGAATGTTGCAGCCCATCGGGAAAATCTTGTAATTCAACCAACCCTCTTCGGGCAGTTTCTCTAAATCGTAAATCTGCTTGCCGCAGTTGTCGAGTTCGAGCAGACAAGCGAGTGGCATCACGCAAACCTCGTGACCATAGCGCAACGTGGCTCCGGGGTGGCTTTTCCCGACGTTCTCATCGGCTTCCTCGATGATTTTTCCAAGCAAATGGCGCTGCGAGAAAGGTTGCAGGGCTCCGTTCATCGGACAAGGGCCGTAACCGATGTACCAACCAGCATTTTCAATCATCCAGTTGTCGTAGATTTCATCCGCCGTAAACAGGTCGTAGAGCGTCACGGAATGGCGCAACTCGGAACTTTGGATGTTCGACGCGAGTTTGAAAAGATGGTAGTTCAGGTTCTCGGCGTTCACCTCGTGGCGGACGTAGGCCGTGTCGTTGAACAGCGTCTGCATCACGCGGTCGTAGTTGGCGTGGCGAGCCTTGAAATCGTTATAGACTATGCGCAGTTCGGGGTTCCAAATGTGGTCTTTCAGCCGTTTATCGTCGTGGTTCATATACCACATATCGTGTTCCGAAGCATCGTGACGGATGCGCAGTTTCGGGTTGATGCTTTTCAGTTCCTGCAGCGCATTTTCCATCGAGAGAATACAGCGAATCACCACCGTACTCTTCGCGTCGATGTCGGTTGTGCCCTTGAACACCTCGGGAAACCGCTCGTACATCCGTCGGGCGATGTCGCGATGCTGTTCCGCACCGAGCAGCGTGAGTTCACCGCGCCGTTGGTCGGCCTCGTTGCGCAGCAGAATGACGCGCCGCAACACGTCCTTGCCGTAGTCGGTCAGTTTTCCGAGCGAATCGGCCCTCAGCAACACCGACCAAGCACGGTCGTAGTCGCTTTTTCCGATGAGATAGCGCGAGCCGTGGCGTCCGTAGTGGCTAATATAATAAGGTGTATAGCCCTTTGGTGCAGGCGTGAGCCGTTGCTGTTCGGGACCCGGGTAGGCGTAGTAGTTGCTGCCCGATTTGTAGATGTTTTGCTTGAATTCCTCGCGTGGCGACTGGGCTTTCATCGAGGAAGGAGAAAGGAGGAAGAAGGAAAGCAGTAAGGCGATGAAGATGTTTTTTTTCATAATATAATATTTTTTGAGTGATTTTTCGAGGTTATGGCACAGGGTCGTAGCCGCTGCCGCCCCACGGATTGCATCGGAGAAGTCGCCAGACGGCGAGGTAGAGACCTTTCACGGGACCGTGCTTGATGAGAGCTTGTCGGGCGTATTCCGAACAGGTCGGAGTAAAGCGACATGAGGGCGGCGTGTAGGGCGAAATGGCGGTTTGATAGAAGCGAATCGGCAACAGCAACAGCCAAACGAGGGCTCGCGAGATAAAACGGACGATTTTTTTCATGCCTCTGACCGTTTTTCAATTGATTTTGACGGATTTTCCGATAAATTCGACGGATTTTCCGACAATTTTTCCACGATTCGATGGAGTAATCCTTTGATGCGACGCTCCACTTCGTCGCTGTCGCGATGCTTCGAATCGGTCCAGACGAACGCAATGACGAGCATTTTCTCGGGTAAAACGCCGTCGAGAATCGTTTTGTTTTTTCTATAGGCCTCGCGCACCTGCCGTTTGACGCGGTTGCGATCGACGGCATGCTTGAAATTCTTTTTCGGCACACTCACCAAAATCTTCGCACGCACGCACGAGTCGTCCCGTTCCTCGGTCATGAAAATCGCCCTGAGCGGGAACGACATCACCGATTTGGAACGGTCGCCATTGAAGAGTTTCTCAATCAGCAACCGGCTGCAGAGACGCTCCTCTTTGCTGAACATTATTTCTTACTTTTTTTGTTTTGAGCCTTCAGATAGGCTTTCAGCGCACCCGTCATCGAGGGATATTCTGCCGACGGAGCCTGAAGGTCGAGCCGCAGGCCTTTTTCCTCGACTGCCTTCGCCGTCGAAGGACCGAAAGTTCCGATGCGAATATCGCCCTGATCGAAGTTCGGGAAGTTCTTCGTCAGTGCCTCGATACCAGTCGGACTGAAGAAAATCAGCATGTCGTAGTCGAATTTCTTCACTTCCTCTTCGCTGAAGTCGTTCGACACGGTGCGATACATATAGCACTCGGTATGCTGCAATTTCTTCTCGTCGAGTTGGTTCTTCACGTCGTCGTTGTGGACGTCGCTCAGCGGCACGAGATAACGCTCGGTCTTGTGCTTGGCCATCGTCGGAACGAGGTCTTGAATTTTACCGGTCGTGCCGAAAAACACCTTGCGCTTGCGGTATTGCACGTATTTCTGAATGTAGAGGGCAATGGTTTCGGTCACGCAGAAATATTTCATCGTCTCGGGAATGTTCACGCGCATTTCCTTGGCGAGGCGGAAGAAATGGTCGATGGCATGGCGCGAGGTGAACACCACGGCGCTATGGTCGAGAATGTTGATTTTCTGCTGACGAAATTCCTTGGCCGTGAGACCCTCCACTTTGATGAACGGGCGAAAAACGAGCTCTACGTCCGACTCTTTGGCGATGTCGTAGTAGGGCGACTTGTCACTCGACGGCTTCGGCTGGGAAACCAAGATTTTCTTTATCATTTTGTCCTAAAAATTTACTTTCAAATACTGACTCGCCACCGTCAGAATGCCCCAAAGGGCACACAGGGGTACGATTTCGAGCGCACAAAGGTACAAAATATATTTCAAATACGAGCTTTTCTGGGCGAAAAAGATGATATAAGTCCTGTAAAATGCCAATATTTTAACGAAAACGACCACTGCGATGACGTAAATAATGGCACTTTCAATCGATAAATCGAAATAAGTGAGCAACAGCACGAGCGGAAAAAGCAACAGTCCAAGAAACGAAATGAGTAGCAGGTAGGACTTGCCCCATTGTTCGTTTTTTTTCACATCGAAAAACACCCATCCGACACTTTCATACAAGACGAATTTCAACAGGAAATAGACGAGGAAAATGGCCGCGAAAATGCCGATGATGACGGGTTGCTCGAAAAGAAAGGCGTCGTGGGCATCCATGCAGGTGTAGAGGAAGTAGCACAACGAGGCGAGCAGACACGTTTGCACGATGAGGAAGAGTTGCACCCACAGTTCGTTCGATGTCTCGGAAAATTCGGTGGTGTTGCCTCGTTGCACGCGGAAAAAACTGCGTGTCTGGCGAACAATAAACTCCCTGAGTCGCGCCACGGCTATGACGGTCAGCACAAAACAGCCTAAAAGCAGTGCCGTGAAGAGGTTGTCGCCCGCCACCGTGTAGGGCACGGGATCGCCAGCCACGCCCTGCCTGCCACCGCTGACTTCGGGGTGGAAATAGGGTTTTTCCGAAAAAAATGATTCGCGGTAATACTGCGGCAGACTGATGTCGTAAATGCTTTTTCCTTTCGGATGACCGGGCATGTGGAGCGTGTCGGGCTGTTGGCTCCAATGGATTTCCGAAATTTTGATGTGGCGCTGAATGGCGGAATCTTGTTGGGCAGGCGTGGCATCGGCAGGCAACCACGAGAGCACTTCCTTCGGAGTGAGTTCGTGGTGGGCAGTCGCGGCGGTTTTCACGCTGTCGCCACTGCCCGAATTGCTATGTACCGCTATCGAATCCTGCCGCATGGTGCCGTCGCGCTCAATTCAGTTGGAATGCCTTTCTGATGGTGTCGATGCAGTCGAGTTTTTCCCACGTGAAAAGTTCTACGGGGATGGTTTTGGTCTCGTGATAGTTGCTCGTGAAAGTTTTTTCCACGATTTCGTTCTTGCGACCCATGTGACCGTAGGCTGCCGTCTCGAGATACATCGGTTGGCGCAGTTTCAACTGTCGCTCGATGGCTTTCGGGCGCAGGTCGAACAATTCCTTGATTTTCAGGGCGATTTCGCCGTCGCTCATACCGACTTTCGAGCGTCCGTAGGTGTTCACGTAGATGCTCACGGGCTCGGCCACGCCAATGGCGTAACTCACCTGCACGAGCATTTCGTCGGCCACTCCGGCTGCCACCATATTTTTCGCAATCCAACGCGCCGCGTATGCCGCCGAGCGATCGACTTTCGACGAATCTTTGCCCGAAAAGGCACCGCCGCCGTGAGCGCCCTTGCCGCCGTAGGTATCGACGATGATTTTTCGACCTGTCAAACCGGTGTCGCCGTGGGGTCCGCCGATGACGAACTTGCCCGTCGGATTCACGTGGAAGACGATTTCATCGTTGAACAAAGCCAGAATTTTCGCCTCGCACTTCGCTTTCACACGCGGAATGAGAATGTTGATGACGTCGGCCTTGATTTTCGCCAGCATCCGCTCATCGTCGCTGTCGAATTCGTCGTGCTGCGTCGAGACGACAATGGTGTCGATGCGCTGCGGAATGCCTTCGTCGCTGTATTCAACCGTCACCTGACTCTTCGAGTCGGGACGCAGATAGGTCATTTCCTTGCCTTCGCGACGAATCTCAGCCAGTTCCTGCATCAGCAAATGCGCCAGATGCAGCGAAACGGGCATGTAGGTGTCGGTTTCGTTCGTCGCGTAGCCGAACATCATACCTTGGTCGCCTGCACCCTGCTCTTCCTCGTTGGCGCGATCGACACCGCGATTGATGTCGGCACTCTGCTCGTGAATGGCGGTGAGAATACCGCAGGAATTGCCGTCGAACTGGTATTCCGACTTCGTGTAGCCGATTTTGTTGATGGTTCGGCGGGCCATCGTCTGCAAGTCGATGTAAGCCTCCGAACGAACTTCGCCCATGATGACGACTTGACCCGTCGTCACGAACGATTCCACGGCGCAACGGGCGTTCTCGTCGTAAGCGAGAAACTGGTCTAAAATTGCGTCGCTAATTTGGTCGGCCACCTTGTCGGGATGGCCTTCCGAAACTGATTCTGATGTGAATAAATATGCCATTTTAATTTCAATTTTCAATTAACAATTAACAATTGTCAAGTTATCCGACTTGCGAGCCGGGCTTCACTTCGCGCAACAGCGACGTAACGGCCAGCGAACCGTCGGCATCGACGGCCGAGAGAATCATTCCCTGACTTTCGATGCCCATGATTTTTCTGGGTTCGAAATTGGCGATGAACAACACGTCTTTGCCCACCAATTGCTCGGGCTGCCACCATTGCGCGATGCCCGAAAGAATCGTGCGCGGTGTGCCAGTACCGTCGTCGATGCTGAATTGCAGCAGTTTCTTCGATTTTTTCACCTGTTCACACGTCACGACGCGACCCACACGAATGTCGAGTTTCTCGAAATCGTCGAACGTGACGTTCGGTTTCACGGGTTCGGGCTGGTGCTGTGCCATTTCGTTCATTTTCTTGATGTCTTCGAGGCGTTGCAACTGTCGTTCGATGGCCTCGTCCTCGATTTTCTCGAAGAGCAATTCCGGCTCTGCCAACTGATGGCCAGGCTTCAGAATGTCGGTTTGTCCGAGTTGGTTCCAATCGAAATCAGCCAAATTCAGCATTTCGCGCAATTTCTTCGACGAGAACGGCAGGAACGGCTCGAAGGCGATGGCGAGATTGGCCGTCAATTGAAGCGAAAGGTTGAGGATGGTTTCGCAACGCTTCGGGTCTTCTTTCCAGACCTTCCACGGCTCACACTCGGTGATGTAGCGGTTGCCGATGCGGGCGAGGTTCATCGCCTCGAACTGCGCCTCGCGGAACTTAAACTGGTCGAGCAGCGTTTCCACTTTCTGCTTCACATCCTTGAATTCCTCGATGGTGCGAAGTTCCACATCGGTCAGTTCGCCACACTCGGGAACAACGCCGTTCCAGTATTTTTTCGTGAGTTGCAGGGCGCGGTTCACGAAGTTGCCGTAGATGGCGACGAGTTCGGAATTGTTGCGCTCCTGAAAATCGCGCCAAGTGAAGTTGTTGTCTTTCGTTTCGGGCGCATTGGCCGTCAGAACATAGCGCAAAACGTCCTGTTTTCCGGGGAAATCGACCAAATATTCGTGCAACCAAATCGCCCAGTTGCGCGACGTCGAAATCTTGTCGTTTTCGAGGTTCAAAAACTCGTTCGACGGCACGTTGTCGGGCATAATATACTGTCCGTGCGCCTTCATCATCACGGGGAAGATGATGCAGTGGAACACGATGTTGTCCTTGCCGATGAAATGGACGAGGCGCGTGTCTTCATCCTGCCACCAACGCTGCCACGAGCCCCATTTCTCGGGCTCTTTTTCGCAGAGTTCCTTCGTGTTGGAAACGTAGCCGATGGGCGCGTCGAACCACACGTAGAGCACCTTTCCGTCGGCACCCTCCACGGGCACGGGAATACCCCAGTCCAGGTCGCGCGTCATCGCCCGTGGCTGCAAGTCCATATCCAGCCACGAACGGCACTGTCCATAGACATTCGAGCGCCATTCCTTGTGGCCCTCGAGAATCCACTCGCGCAGCCACGTCTGGTACTCGTTCAGCGGCAGATACCAGTTTTTCGTCTCTTTCAACACGGGTGTCGAGCCACTGATGGTCGATTTCGGGTTAATCAATTCCGTCGGCGAGAGGTCGCGACCGCATTTTTCGCATTGGTCGCCGTAAGCACCCTCGTTGTGGCAGTGCGGACATTCGCCCGTCACGTAGCGGTCGGCCAGAAACTGCTTCGCCTCCTCGTCGTAGAGTTGCGTCGTGGTTTCCTCCGTCAGTTTGCCCTCGTCGTAGAGTTTCTTGAAGAAATCAGAGGCAAATTGGTGGTGGGTTTTGCTTGTCGTGCGACTGTAGATGTCGAACGAGATGCCGAAATCCGCAAAACTCTTTTTGATGAGTTCGTGGTAGCGATCGACCACATCCTGCGGCGTGATGCCCTCTTTTCTGGCACGAATCGTGATGGGAACGCCGTGTTCATCGCTTCCGCAAACGTACATCACATCCTGTTTTTTCAGTCGCAGATAGCGCACATAAATGTCGGCAGGCACGTAAACGCCCGCGAGGTGTCCGATGTGAACGCCGCCGTTTGCGTAGGGCAATGCCGCCGTCACGGTCGTTCGCTTATAACTTCTTTTTTCCATATTTCCTTTGCATTTTTGATTTTCAGGGTGCAAAGGTACGAATAATTTATGGAAAAAATCAGTGAAAAGTAATTTTTATTCAAAGTTGCCCACTCTCGACTTGCTGCACGATGCGCTCGGTGAGGCGATCGACACCCTCGGGGTCGTATTGTTTTTTGAGCGACGCACCGTAGAGCCACGCAAAAGCCTGGTAGAAACCGGCTTTCACGGGTCCGAGAATGGCTTGGATGAGGCCGTAGGACGTGCTGTGGCACTCGCGATCGACGAGTTTGATGAGTAGTTTGCCCTGCGAATAAGTCAGTTTCTTCATTCGCGGCGTGTAGGTGCGCTTGATGTCGGCCTCAACGAGTTTCAAATGTTCGTCGCGAGCCTTTTTGTCGGGCAAGGTTTGCAGATATTCGTAGGTTTCGCGGATAATCACGTTACACTCCTTGGCAATCGGCAGCACTTTTTTCACGTTATAGACGAGGCGGTTGTACTGCTGTCGTTGTTTTTCGTTTTTGAACGTCGTGGTCGGATAGACGTAGATGTTTTGCATCTCGACATACTGAATCGAATCGCCCTCGACAAGGGCTTTTCCCACTTTCACCATCGGATGGAAAGTAGGGGAATCCATCTCGACACGGCGGTCTTCGGGATTCTCCTTCTGCTGAAAAGTGCGCTTCTGCGCCGTCGTGTTCAAGCAGAAAAAAATTGCGATAGTCAGGATGATGATTCGATGCATTTTGGGTGGTGGGTGTTAGGTGATGGGTGTTAGGTGGTGGGTGATGTTTTAGGGAAATATCAATCTAATGATTTTTCGTTCCTCGTTCCTCGTTCCTCGAAATAAGTGCCAACAGCTTATCCACCGCCTCTTCCTCCGGAATATTCTTTTCGACACATTCTTTTCCTTTGTACAGGCTGATGCGCCCCGGTCCAGCCCCGACATAGCCATAATCGGCATCGGCCATTTCGCCCGGACCGTTCACAATGCAGCCCATAATGGCGATTTTCAGACCGACCAAATGGCTCGTCGCCGCTTTTACACGGGCGATGGTTTCCTGCAAATTATAGAGCGTGCGACCGCAACCCGGACATGAAATATACTCGGTCTTCGTGATGCGCAGGCGGGCGGCTTGCAAAATGGCGTAAGCCACGGGAATCTCAGCCTCTGGTTCTTCGGAAAGACTGACGCGAATCGTATCACCAATGCCGTCGGCCAACAATGCTCCGATGCCCACCGCCGACTTGATTCTCCCGTCTTCGCCCTCGCCAGCCTCCGTCACGCCGAGGTGCAGCGGATAGTGCATATCCTCCGCGTCCATCGCCTTGACGAGCAGGCGCACCGAATGAACCATCACCACCGTGTTCGACGCCTTGATCGACACCACCACATCGTCGAACTGCTCACGCTGGCAGATGCGCAGAAATTCCATACAACTTTCGACGATGCCCTCGGGCGTATCGCCGTAGCGCGACATAATTCTATCTGAAAGCGAACCATGATTCACACCGATGCGAATGGCCGTCTTGTGCTCGCGACAGAGGTTCAAAAACGGCACGAGGCGATGCTCGATTTTCTTCAATTCCTCGGCATATTCCTCGTCGGTATAGTCGATTTTATCGAATTTTCGGGCCGGATCGACGTAGTTTCCAGGGTTGATGCGAACCTTGTCGGCATACAGCGCCGCCACGTCGGCCACATTAGCGTTGAAATGCACATCGGCGACAATCGGCGTGTCGTAACCCCGTTTCACGAGTTCGGCCTTGATGTTGCGCAGGTTCTCCGCCTCGCGTGTGCCTTGCGTGGTGAAACGCACGAGTTCGCCACCTGCCTCAATGATTCTAATCGCCTGAGCCACAGCGTTTTCCGTGTCGAGCGTCGAAACCGTCGCCATCGACTGCACGCGCACGGGCGCATCGCCGCCAATCGTCAGGTTTCCAACGTGAACCAATGTACTTTTTCTTCGTTGCATATTCGTCTTTTTGTTGTTGATAGAAAAATTGCCTTGTTAGAAACATTATTCAAATGTCAATTCCCCGAAAAATTCGGGTCGATGGAAGTCGGGCTGCGGTGTGTCGATGGGAAACAGCGACAGGAAATGGGGCGTGGTGAGGCAATCGCCGCATTTGTAGATGTTGCCACGCAGGGTTTGACCCGAAAAATCGGTGATGCCACTGTCGAACAGGGCGGTGGCAGGAACGACGAGCGCCATGTGCCACGTGAATTTTCCGTCTTTCAAGGGAATCGTATAGCGACCATTTTCACCCGAAACAGCCGTTTTCATCAGCGACGACCAACGGTTGGCCGACTGCAACGTCTTGGCGGTGGCGGGCTGACGGTCGTGGCGGTCTTCGCCCTTGCCGATGAGCAGCGTGCCGGCGCAGTTGCATTCTATATTAAAATAAGGTGTTGGGTGATGGGTGTTGGGTGTTGGGTGTTGGGTGATGGGTGATGAAGGTTGCAGGAAAATTTCGCAGCACGAATCTTCCCAGACGCGACCGCCATCGGCCTCAGCAGCGGCACGGATGCAATCTTCCTCGACACGATAGTGCAACAGCAGGTTGTCGCCCGTGTGCGCCAGTGCCACCTCCATTTTCGGTGCATAAGGAAATTCCTTCGGCCAGTTCACGCACGCCACTTTCTGGTATTCCACGCCGTGGGTGAGCATGAGTTGCGGCACTTCTTCGGCCCGCAACCCATGCTGATTCTGGATTTTTTTTACAATCATTTTTTCAAACTTTCAATAAACTCTTTCATCATCGGTTCACGCTTGCAAGCCTCTTGATAGAGTCGCAACTGGTTTTTCGCACGGTCGAGGTTGTGCTCGGGATAGTTGCACTTCCAATAGTGGTCGCCCGAGAGGTAGTCCCACATGAATCGGACAGACTGCATAAACGGGAACAACTCGACGGCGTAGGGCAACAATTCGATTTCAAGCGGCGTGAGGAATTCGCCTGCCGACTCGACATAACCCTTTGTAAATGCCTTGAAAAGTTCTTCGTTGAAGCCCACGTTGTCGAGGTTCGGGTCATCTTCGGCGGTCGTGTTGGCCGCAGAGCGCAGGAAATCGCCGTAGTCGCTGAAGAACAAGCTCGGCATCACCGTGTCGAGGTCGATAACGAGCAGGAATTTGCCCGTTTCGGCATCGAACATCATATTGTTCACCTTCGTATCGCAGTGGCAGATGCGACGCGGCAGTTTTCCCTCGCGGAACAGCCGTTCACCCTGACACATCCGCTCAGCATCGCGCTCGAACAAGTCGAGAATGTCCTTCACACCGGCCACGCGACCCACAGGGTCTTTCGCCACGACCTCGCACAACTGCTTCATACGGAATTCCATGTTGTGGAAGTCAGGAATCGTGTCGCCGAGCGGCTCCGGCACATCGACGAGCATTTTTTCAAAGTCGCCGAAGGCCACGCCAGCCAAATAGCTGTACTCGGGGTTCACCGTCTCGAAGGTCTGCGCCCCCGGAATGAACACCATCATACGCCAATAGCGGTCTTCGTCGTCGTGGAAAAAGGTCTTTCCATCGTTGGTTTCGACGAAGGTCAGCACCTTGCGGTCAACATCCTCTTCACCGCGTGCCTCGAGTTTTTTACGGATGTGGCGTGTCACCACCTCGATGTTGTGCTGCAGCAAATCGACATTCTTGAAAATGGCATTGTTGATGCGTTGAAGCACGTAGTCGGGCGTGTCAGCCGATGCGGTTTTCACTCTGTAAGTGTCGTTAATCAGGCCGTTGCCCAAGGGCTTCACTTCGGCCACCTCGCCCGTCAGTTTGAACTGCGGCAGGATTTTTTGGAAATCTACTGTCATATTTCTTAAATTTTGAATGTTGATTTTTGAATTTTGAATTTATAAATTAGATTCTTCACTTTTCACTCTACACTCTACACTTTTCACTTTAAAACCTCAATATCATCACAAACGCACAAACCAGTCCGACGCCAAAGCCACCGACCACCTGCCCGAGCGTGTGCTGTCGAAGAATCATTCGCGACGTGCCGACCAATCCTGCCACGATGAGAATCAGGCAGAGCCACCACACGGGATTGAACGACCATTTGAACGAATAGGCGATGAGTGCGCCGGCAAAACCGCCGATGGCCGCCGAGTGGGTCGAGATTTTCCACCAGACATTGATGATGGCGCAGACGATTTGAATGGAAAGCGCCGCCAAGAGAATGCCGCTGATGACGTGCGGAATGTGGATGGCGTTCATCGTGTAGTAGCACGTGAAATAGCTGATGACAGAGATGATGTAGGGCACCATTCGCCGCTCTTTCGTACCGATTTCGTGGGAATGCCAGCCCTGGGTGAAGCGGTAGAAGCGGATGAGCAGCGTCGGCAAGAGAATCGTGAAGATATAAGACTGCAAGAGCACCAGCAATTTGAATTGCCACGGCATCATCTTCAGATAGCTGAACACAAACAGTGCCACCAGTCCCACCAACGGAAGGTAGAACGGCGTGAAAATCATGCTCACGGTTCTCGCGGCTATCATCAACTGCTTTTCGTTCAATATTTTTTCTTGCATACGTATGATCCAAAATCTCGGTTTTCAAGTGCAAAGTTACAAAGAAGTGAGCAGAATACAAACGGAAAACCTATTTTTCTTTTCATTCTTGAATCAACATTACTTATCATCATCTTTTTAATCTTTAATGGGCATCCATTTCCATTCCTCTACTTTGTGGGAGTTTAAATCTTTCTGAGTTGGTAGATTGTCAAGAAAACCCATCAGAGAATCGGGCAAAAAAATCTGTGAAGACTCTAACGACATCGTGGTAACAGCTGATCTCCCACCTGTACTTCTCAGCTTAAACATTTCATATTCATCATTGGATTTACAACCATCTTTAATGGCTCTGTTTGCTCCGCTGAAGGCGTTAGAATATCTGTAAGCGTCCCGCGAACAAAATTTCTCCTCGAAATTCCTTTCTTTACGAAGATATCCATTCTCTGGTTTCTCTACGTAAATAAATTCGTCAATCCATTCTGAACACGAATCAGTATTGATTTGAAAGCGAGTTACCATTTCACACAATTCATCACGCATATAAGAAAAATGGACTGTGGTCAGACCAAAAACAGGCCCTCTTTCATAAGCTATCAAAAGTGCTAATATATAGATGAATTTGTTTCTTCCTCTGAAATGAACGATACTTTCTGTTCCGTCGGCATGGTGTAGCACCACGTCGTATCGCTCACCTTTGCCTTCCCTCTCTCTCACTTCCACATAGCAGCCCGTAGCATCCTGAATGTCCTCCTTCTCCGCTTCGCCTACTATTTTACGAATCAACTCCTCTGGCGACATACCGTCCCCCTCATAGCCTAGTCTGTCGGCCATTCTCAGCATGGCGATAGCCTTTGTCGCGTTAGTTCCGCCTGTACCTTTTCCTGCATAGTACAATGTCCCCAGCAGGTAGTAGGCTTTCGCATAATACGACGCCACTTTCTCGTCAAGAGGATTATACCAGAATGTCATTTGCTCGCTTTCGTGCTCAATCGTGAAAACTTTAGATTCCTCTTGGTTGTCTATATGCTCTCCACAGATGTTCTCAAGAATCTTCATTGCTCGAACATCGTCAGTAGCAGTTCCCTGGCCCTCAATACAGCACTCTGCAACTGCCATCATACAGTGTCTGTCGCCCTGCTTTTCACCCAATTCAAACAGGCGGAAAGCCTCTTGTCTGTCTTTCTCTACACCACGTCCGTCATAATAGCAACATCCCAAGCCATAATAGGCGTTCTCATAGCCATTGGCAATCGCCTTTTTAAACCAATGGACAGCCATTGTATAGTCCTGTTCCACCCCTGAGCCCAAATAGTACATTCCAGCCAACTCTGCTTGCGCTTCAGGCATGTCCATATTGGCTGCCTTCTGATTATATTTTGCCGCCAACTCGTCATTCTGCTCCACTCCTCTACCGAGTCTATAGCATCCTGCCAAGTTATACGTCGCTGCGGCATCTCCTTGTTCAGCCGCTTTCATATACCATTCGGCGGCTTTCGTGTAGTTTTTGGGAACGCCCAATCCTAAATAATAAAGTATTCCTAAAGCTGCTTGAGCATGCATATATCCCTTATTTGCTGCCTTTTCATACCATTCTACTGCCTGTTGATAGTAAACAGGAATCCCCAACTGTGGGAAACCGTGCTGATAGATATCCCCCATTCGGTACATCGCGTCGACATCTCCATCAATCGCTTGTTTCTGCAACTTAGAGAAGAACTGTTCATATAGTTCCTTGGCCTTGTTTTCGTCTTTTTCCACCACCACACCTTTCTCGAAAAAACATGCCAGTTTCTCCAGACATTTCACATTTCCAGCATCCACTCCCTGTTCGAAATAGTCGAAAGCCTTCTGAAGGTCTTGTTCTACACCCAGTCCGCTTTCGTAGATGATGCCGAGCGACCTCCTCGATTCCGAGTTACCATTGTCTGCAGCTTTCTGAAACCATTCCAGGCTTTTCTGCTTATCCACCGGCACCCCATATCCGTATTGATAGTTCACTCCCATCTCATGCTGACACTGGACATCGCCACTTTCTGCTTTTTTCTGGATTTCAAATACATTCTCTTCCATATCTCAATATTTCCTGCAAAAATAGCAAATTATTTTCGTATATCAAAATTAAAGCGTATATTTGCAGAAGATTTTGAACTTAAAACAATTATTGCTTATGTTTATACCGTGTATGCGTTGTGGACGGGAACTGCCCGATGATTGGTCATGGTGGGTATGTGATACTTGTGGCTATCGTGTCTGCCCTTCGTGTTTCCCCAGTTATAAATGCCCTAAATGTACTTGGGGGCACATGAAAAGGACGTAGTTTGTAGGAATGAAAACAGCCTTATACCCCAAACGTTTGTATAGTTCTGCCTTTTCAATATCCGTTACACACTTCTCTATATTGGAAAAATGGTCTGGGTATTTTCCACCTGCCCCATCAACCTCAATGATGATTTTCAGCTCATCGTTTCTGAAATCTGGTTTATAAATGCTTCTTGCGTTACCTAACTTATGGTAACATTTTCCATTCCCATCAGGTATCCCTTTGTTTACTATCCAGCTTGATTCATCATATTCAGGGTACAGCCTTTGCAGAACACTCATCATGTGATTGTCCTGCAACATTTCACCCTTATTAGGGTGCTCTCGAAGTCCGTCTATTATTAATTCATCCATTTCTTTTTTTCAAATTTTGTGAAATTGGTTATGATGTCACTCTGGTAAAAATTCATAATCAAAAATTATTTGCAGTAAACACAAGATTCAATATTTTGGGGAAGTCTGAGACTGGGCCAGTAGAAAGGTGCATTTCTCCAACCTCTATTCTTACCATTCACAATTTCCTCCAAACCATTCTCTCGGAACAACATCAGGAAAGGTCTTGGTGGTTGTCCTAAAGTATATCTCTGTGCAATAGGTGTATCTGTATTACCATCTTCAGGAGCATCAACAAAGTTACCGTTTTGTCTTACCCTGCTCATATCACGATTGGTTCTTATATAACACCAAATCATTCCATCCTGTGGCGCGTATTTCTCAATAGCAGCAATCATTACGTCTTCGTCCCATTCTAGCCCTGCATTATTATCAATTGGTCTATCGTAGATAAATGTAGATCGGATGTTCTTGATGATTTGATAGGCATGATCTTTCCTTATTAAGAATGGAGTTCCCTCACAATAGCCATTTTCATTCTGTAGGAAGTTGTCAATACCATCAATAATGGGGTTAATCTTAGTCGGACTGGCTGTTTGGAACCCTGATGGAACAAAACGTTTAAAAGAATCAAATGATTCCAAATCAGAAATAAGCAACTTATTTGTTCCACAAGGCTTTATTCCTAGTTGCCTATCAAATTGTATTGCTACCATCGGCATTGGTGCCCCAGGATTTTGCATAGCCTTTATGAATGTTTCTCGTAGCTGATGGTCCATATTGTCAATCCACTCCATGATGTCATACAACCTTTGCGTAGTGTGAAGACGAGTAACTGCCATATCTTCTTTAGAACGATTACCATACATGCGGTGGTGCTGGAGAACGGCATCAGTTTGTTTTACCTGAGGATTGCGACCATACATAAATCCAAGCATATGGTCAATCGTAATACCTCTATCCAGTTTAAATCCACCAATAAAAATATTTAAAGGACTTGTCAGTTTAAGCTGACCATCTTTACCCAGAAGGTCTCCTTTTGTCTCTGAGTTTACAATCTGAACTATGTAGGCACCATCTTCGAAAATTTTTAGGAATCGATTCCACACTTCATCGTGTGATGGCATGAATATGTTGATTTCTCCTAATTGGTTCCCTGCACTATTTGAAGCCTGCATATCTGTATAAGCAATATCAAAATCAGCCAGCAATCCTTGTCCATTATTTGCTGTAACTTCATTTGTCCATGCACTCAAAATGTTGTCAACAACAAGCTTTTCAAATCTGTGATCTTTTGTTGCAGTTGAAATGTGCATGAAGAAACTAGAGTTAAAGCGCTGTTGTTTCAAAGTTTCTTCTTGAATCTGCCTGATTGCTGAAGCCACAAAATAGCTCATTAAAGCCTTTCTCAAGTCTTCATAAACGGACGTGCTCTGAGCATTTTTATATACTTTTGCATGTTTGTTCTTATCAAGAAGACGCTCCATACATTCTTCTTTAACGATATGTTTCAAATATGAATACATCGATGCCGAGTTCTGTGATAAGATGAAATAATGCTTTCCTCCTACATAATCCTCGTGAATGGGCACCAGTGTAACAAATCTTGGTCGGAATGGTTCTACGCTTCCATTATTTACCTTTACTGTATGATCTGGCTGTAAGAAAAGTGAGTATGGCGTTGCAGTTACTTGCAGATACCTACAGAAATTAGGTATTTGAGCAAACTCATCAATCAATAAAGCAATCTTACCAGCATCAATGTCATTATTTTTCTGATAGAATGCCCTGCTTACGAAATCAGCCTCATCATCTATTATCAAGACTCTTTTATTCTTAAATTCTGTTTTATTGAAAAGCTCTATCAAGTATTTTAGGCGTGTAGTGTTTTTGTAAGTGACAAAGATATTCTTCTGATTATTAATTTGCGCAGGACTAAAATGCATCCCTCTGTCTGTCTTGTGTACTCCAATCACAGTTTGATGCATATTGACAGTCGAAAGGTAATCGCGGAATTCATATTCCATACGAGCTGTCGTTTGTTCTACAAGACCATCGTCAGATTTAGTTAGTACTACGCATACATCTATACCTTTGTCAAATGCAAGTCCCATTACACCCACAAATGCTCTAGTCTTTCCGCATTGAATCTTACCCAAGAGGAGACCAGGGTCAGAAGCATTAGAAATATTAGTTACCAGCAGTTTGTCAACTGTGTCTGCTATACAATCTTTTAGATCATTCGAATAACCTACGATTCTTGACAAATGCTCATATATCGTCTCTTTGTTCTGCGCATTTAACTGCAAGCGTTTTTGCGCCAATTCGTTTTCTAGATCCGTCTTTTGCTGTTGGATGGCTGTTGGAATTATTGCACCCAACATTTTGATCGTTTTGTTGAGAGTCTCTAAACTCGCTTCTAATTTTTGAATTTCAATTTCAATCTGTGTCATATTTTTTATGCTTTTTTACTTAGTTTCAATCTTTAATCCAAGATTATTATAGTTGACTACAATTATTTAGACAGTTTGCCTATCTGGTATAATCTCTTGTGCCAAAATATGCCTCTTTTATTCAGAATAGTCAAAATCGCTTATGTTCATTTCGACTTCAGGGATACTTTCAACGAAAACGTCGAGTAATTGCTCGCAGTTCTCAAGGAGCATTTTCTTGAAAAGTTCCACATTGACAAGATCTCCTCGTCTACCCAGCTGGATACGATATATCTTGAGTACTTTCATATACTCTTTCATCTTATCCTCTGGAGTAAAGGTGTTGTCCTTGATGACTGCGAGGAATGTGGCATTCTGACGGAAGGATTCAAACATCTTGCCTATTTCCTCAAGCCACTTATGTACCTCTTCTGTCGAGAGGTCCTCTGCTTCATTCCACTTGCGGATGATGTCAAGAATATTTTTCTTGTGTTTCTCTTTACCATGAGGAGTATTACCACCGCCACCGTTGCCACCATCATCTTCTTCCTCACCTTCATCCTTTCCTTCCACAATGGTGATACCTGGAATTTCATCACCACCTTCCACTTCTGGATGTAAAGTTGGGTCTGCAAGACTGTCGATAAACTCTTTGTATATACGGCAGTAAATATTGAGGAAGTTAAAGAACAACTTATCCTTATACTTTTGGTCAATATCTAGTACATCCTCCAGCATTTCCACAGCGGAAGCATACTTTCCTATGTTTGCTCGCAGTTCTTTCGCATCGTTTACTACTTGAAAATTCTCTGAGTCTGTTGTGTCATATTCTTCAGTACGTTCAAACTGCAGACGTATCCACTGACGAATACCATCCTCCATCTGCATGACGAAAGTGGTATCGTTGTTCAGTCGTTTGTAGTCTTTGTACCATCGTGCATATGGCTCGCTTTTGCAGAGCTGCTCATAAAGCAGCTTCACAACCAGGGCCTCCTGATCAGGATTGAAATCGGATGTGGTAATATCGCAATATTTCTTGAATGCATCACGAATATTTTCTACATTGACATTCTGCCATGACAAATCAACAATGTGGCACTCTTCCTTGTATTTGCAGGTACGATTAACTCGACTGATGGTCTGAATGGCATTGATATCCTTAATCTCCTTGTCGAGGAAAAGAGTGTGTAACTTTGGCTCGTCAAAACCTGTCTGCAATTTGTCTACAACAATCATCAGGCCATTCTTCGCCTGCTTAAAGCCCTGTATAACCTGTCCTTCTGCCACACCTTTGTTCATCGATGCGCTTGACTCATACAATTGGTTGTCGCTATACACAATGCTTATTGGAGCATCTTTATATCTGCGATACATGGCTTGTTCAACCTTCTCTGCCATCAGTCTGCGAATGCAGTTGCAATATGCGATGGCATTAGGGATGGAAGACACCGCGAGCATAGCCTTACCCGTACCGTGTATCTTTCCGTAAATGAGGCTGACCAGTCTGTTAACAATAAACTGGCTTATCTTCTCCATACGTTCAGGATTGCTGTAGATTGCCGTCTTGTCTATTGTTATATTTTGGTCCTCAGTTGGAACATAATCAGCAGGGGTGTCGAAATGCACCTTGGTTACGACAGGAATAATATGTTTTGTTGGGTCAAGTATATATCCATCGGCAATAGCCTCTTTCATGGTATATGAATCAAACGGCACCCATGTAGGGATAATACTTGCGCTCTTAAATTCGCCGAAGCGTGCAAGCACCTTCTCTGTAGGTGTGGCGGTGAAACCGACGATGAGGTTTTTCTTCTTCACCTCCAGCGTGCCGTCTCGACCGGGAGTGTTGAAACTATCTTGTAGTTTCTCGAAGATGTTGACCATCTCCCTGTTGTTCTCTCCTGTGTTGGAGCGGTGTATCTCATCTATGAGGAACGCTACACGCATATTCTTCAGCGTCTTGCCAGACTTGTTAATGGCATCCTGCAATTCGCGGAACTTCTGAATGTTGACCACTATAATGCGCTCATTGCCTCCCAAGGCTTTGACAAACATATCTTGATTGGTTACCTCAACAAACATGCTCTTGTCGATGTTCATGGACATCATCATGGTGTCGAGCTGGTCACGCAGTTGCAGACGGTCCACAACAATGAGAATCTTGTCGTAAGCCCATCTCCCATCATGGCGAAGGCTCTTCAGTTGTAGTGCTGTCCAACCAATAATGTTACTCTTGCCGAAGCCGGCAGCATACTGCATGAGTAGCGAATAGACGTATTTGTTGTTGCAGTAGCGATCACGCTGAGCGATGATTTCCTCTATCTTTGCCGGTGTAACGCTCAGTACCTTCAGTTGCTGACGCAGACGGTCAGAATAAAAGTTCGGCTCCTTCTCATGGTCAAGCATTTCCTTCACACGGGCAATAATCTTGTCACAGCCAAACTTCTGCTTGGGACGTGGGGAGATCAGCACACCACGATTGCTGGTACGTTCGCGCTTGTTAGCCGAGCCCACATACTTGTATTGTAAGAAGTTGTAATAGAGAATTTCCTTCTCCATCATCTTCTTGGAGTATAGCGCCTTCATCACTTCCTCGAAGCGTTGTTTCTCCGAGAGCAGTTCACTCGTGATAGGATAAATTTTAAACAACTTTTTGATATCGGGTCGCAATTTTGCGATAGTCATCGTGCGGTCATTGAAACCGCGGTGTGCGTCATCATAGAACTGAGCAATGTTACGCAGCACATACGTCTCGTTGACATCGGTCGCAACGATATGTACAGCCTTCTCAAACATAAACAAGGCGCTCTTTCTATCCTTGCTTGCCTCTGGGCGCATGCGTTCACGTTCTGCAATGTCTTTTACACATTGCAGGTAGTCACCAATGACTTTGCCACGACCATGGTCACGGGCAGTCTGACCGTTGGTAACACTCTTCAGTTCGAGATAGCCAAAGAATATGCCATTAAGGAAGAAAGAGATGTCTGGGCGCAGTTTTTCTAAGGTGATGCCATCACAAACAATATTGTGCTTCATTTCCTCAACAGCCGCAAAGATATTCCTGTTAAAGTCACGGTCTCCGGAGATCTCCGTATCGCTAACATAGAAGAGTTGCAACGTCTCACCTTCAAAGGTTATGCTACGGTTTTTGTTCAGGAAAGTGGCGGCATTGGATGACTCCAACATCCTCGACTTTATCTCTTCAATCAGGTTGCGTGTCAGCTTCTGCTCATCATTCTTGTATTTGCGAATGAGAGCTTTCCATGCCATTGGCGATGCTTGGCTGACAAATTCTGCCACATATGCAGGTATGAAAAGGTCATAGCTGACCATGTTCGGCTGCGTCTCGCGATAACCTAAGCCGCCTTCTTCTTCTCTGCGGCAAATGAACGGCATTATCTCGCGGTGTTGAATCTGAGTTTCTATTACTGGCATAAAATGTACTGTTTGTTTATACGGCACGCTGACCGGTGATAACTTCGTTAATGAGCGAGCGCTTCAAAAGCTTGTACTTCTCTATCTGGGCATTCAGAAGGGTGATGGCATCAGACAGTTTTTCTGTCTGCTTGCTCAGCACGTTAATAATCTCTTTCTGCTCTGCCAATGGTGGAACAGGTATCATGAAATTGTTGAGCAACGTAGGATTAAGATGAGGAATACCCATTCCTGTAGGAATGCTCTTAAGCGTGTATTCTATCTTGTATCTCCACAGCCACAGATACTCTTTCAGTACCTTCGTTTCATCGACAGTTACTTTTGCTATTGTGGATGACAATATGCCGTCTTTAGCTCTCAATAACTCGCCGACACCAGCACCATCCCATATCACGACCAAGTCATCAGTCGTACAATATTGTTTCTTGTCTGGCATAATAGCATAGTTAAAGAAAGTCGGTATGTCTTGACGTAGTGTTTCCACAGTAAGAACAATCTCGGAACCCTCTACCTGCTCATCAAGGTATTCGGTTTGCTTACCTTTTGTCGTGTATGCAAACTCTTTGAAGCGCTTTACCTCCCAGTGTTCTGGAATCTCCCCAATCCATTCAACGCCTGAGTCTTTCGTTTTGACATTAGGATTAAGTCCGTGGGTGACGGCATCGTTGATGATGCTTTTTTTCAGTCGCCCGTAAGCATCGCGTTTCTGTTCCAACACAGATATACGAGAGTCAATAGCAGAGGTCTTCGTATCAAGGTATTTGGCTATGCGAGATTGGTCGGCGATGGAAGGTAAGTCAACTTCGTAAGTCCTCATAAACAAAGGCGAGATCCTTTTTAATCCTGCTACTCCTGTCATAGTTGCACAGGCAGCGTTTTTAAATCCAACTGTTAGACAAAGATAAAAGAGAAAACGATTATTAATCTTTTCTCCACATCTCAATACAAAAAGCTCTGAACTACCAAATCCGACATGCTCTTTTAGAATCTCTGCAATTGCGATATTGCCATTTTCAAAACAAGGTGTAACTTTTGCAATAAGCAAGTCGCCTTCTGCAAAATAATTATATTTGTTTTTCCCGAGATTAAAATCTATATATTGTGGCGTAAGGCAACCTGTTCGTATCGACTCCATTGGCACAAATGATACATCTGTGCTTAATGTGTCAATATTGCATTGGGGGTTAAGTGTAGTAATATCTTTCAACCTCATAGCTCAATCTCCTTCAGTTTTTCGTCCAACTCTGCGATTTCCTTGAGGATATCATCCACCGCCTCAATCTTCTCTGGCACATAGAACTCCTTGTTGAAGTTCAGTTCTACGCCTACGAAGTTATCCCCCAGCGTGTATGGTTTGAAAATATACTTTTGCATGAATGCTTCTATCTCAGCCTTGTTTGCCTCGGCATCGAAATGATGGGGGATTATCTCGTAGTCAGAGGTGAATCGTTTAGTTAACGAAACTTTTAATGACTTTGTGCCTTTGCTTGTAACAAGGTCAAAGTTGAAGTTGCCGCAGCCAAGAGGGCATGACATACCATCCTCAAAGCAGAGGATTGTGTCGCGACCGGTATCGTGGCGGTAGAACTTATCGTCAGACACGTAGACATCGATACCCTTTTCCTGATAGTCGTAAGCCTTCAGCTTGTCCTTGAGTGCCTTACCATCATCCAGGGTAAGATTGTTTAGTTCTGTTAGAACCTCTTCGTCGTTGCCTAAGACAACCTTTTGGATATTCTTCAAGGTGATGTCTTCTTCCAGAGCTTGGTTGTTGTCATCCAACTCAGTAAGTGTCAGCGACTGCTTGTTGTAGTAGAAATATTCACGGTCATAGACCTTGCTGATGTCGGAGTCACGGAAAGCGAGCAGGGCATCCACGATAGCCTGACGATGCTCTGGAAGCATCTCACGGCGTTTATCTCCCTTGCTCTTCTTTAGCAACTGCCAGCCACGGCTGCCATCGATAAGGATGACCTTGTCGCGGCGGTCTTCGGGCTTGTTCTTATTCATCACCCACAGGTAAGTTTTGATGGGCGTATTGAAGAACTCATTGTCAGTCATCTGTATGATGGCCTCCACCCAATCGTGGTCGAAAACGTACTTGCGAATGTTTGTTTCACCGATTCCAGAGTCGAACAACGTACTGCCATTGTGTACTTCTACAGCCATACCACAGTTGTCAAGCTGCCACAGTATGTGCTGCATGAAAAGAAGTTGTCCATCGCTGATAGCAGGCAATCCGCCAGGGAACTGCCCCATCTGGTCATTTTCGATAGCCTTCTTGTAGTCAGCCCATTTGGTTCCATAAGGCGGGTTGGCTACGATAACGTCAAATGCCTTGTCGCTGAAAGGAACGCTCGTCAGCGTATTTCCGTGTTTAATGGTAGAGAAATCGCGGAAACGGCTCTCAATGGCTGCCAGAGCGTAGAGGGCATCGTTGTATTCCGAACCATAAGTTGCTACATTTTTGTAACCATTGTTGTTCTTCAGGCGATCAGCCACGCCGAAGAGAAGGTTGGCACCGCCGCATGTGGGATCATAGACGTGTATGATATCTGATTGAGGCTTTTCTATCTTCGCACCTACAATCTCGGCTATAAGACTGATAATGTCATTAGGCGTATATTGTTCTCCGGCAGTAGATGCAGAAATATCTGCCCAGCGGCGCTTGATGTGTTCCTCAAGGGTGGTAATGTCCGAGTTGTCATACCCAGAGAGATCTATCTCAGACCATTTTGTCGCCACGCTCATCAAAATTTGCTTTCCCCGAAGCTCAGCTACAATACCATCCATGTTGAGGTATTTGTTTTCGCTATTACCACGGTCAACACCCAACAGACATTTAAGGTCAGCATCAAAACCGTTCAAGTAGGCGTGGAAGTCCTGCTCGAAACTCGTATCGTTAGCACAGACCTTTGCCAAAGTTTTGCCCTGCATCACAATGAAGTCGTTGTATCCGCAGTCACGAAGACGGAAAAGTTCCTCAAACTCAGCGGGGTCTGTCTCTGGAGTAATCTCATACTCTTCTTCAATCTGCTTTACGGCGTTGCGCATTCGTCCTTCCAACATGACAAGGGCAAAGAACGGCATCATATAGGCAGGAAAGTCACTTTGTTTGATGGAATGAGCGTAAAGGATATCAGCGATGCTCCAAATATCGCTCTCGTAATGCATGATGTCCCTCAATGGGGTTTGTTGGTTTACTAGCATAATGATTTTGATTTAATTACTTTTATTCTTGTTCTGTTTCCCAATCTGAATCTAACTGTTTATTTATTCTCAAGGTACTCATAATACATATCTCTCAGGTTGATATATTCCTCGTACTCAGGCTTCAGTCGCTTGGCAAAATTCCAGGCACTGCCTTTGAAGGCGACCTTGGGTTGGGAAGGGTCAGGAACATAAAGCAGGAGACGCTCGTTATTGGAGTCCCATACGAGAGCTTTTTCATCAAGATACTTTGAATATAGATTGCTTATGAGAGAAGCACTCTTCAGTGTGATGAAGAGAACTCCATCGTCGTATTTGCCATAGCCATAGTCATTGAAAATGGCAGGAATGGGTTCACACTCACCATTTTCGTTGGTGGCAGGCTCCATAAATGCGTCCTCTAACTTTTCATCTTTAAAGAACTCTGGAAATTGATACTGTTTTTCTTGTTTGTCAAACTTCATAATATGGTGTTTTTTATTTTGTGGATCATTCTTTTCTTTCAGTTCATCAAATGCTTCATTAGCTATTTTTTTCTGAATATCGTCTGTAAACGGCTCAAAATCAGCTTTGGCTATCACATCATCATTATTATCTTTAATAGTCTGGTTTAGATATGATAACAATTTGTCATTAATAATAATCATTAAATCATCATCAAGTTCGTTTGAAAAAGCATGATCACCCCAACGGATGATGTTAAATATGGACTCTTGTATATTATGATACCACTTGTTTATATATTCTTGTAAGTCCTCGTTTGTCATTGACTTTGTCAAGGTCGGTTTTTGGGGCATCATCTCATCAGGGATATAGACGACAAAAGCATCATCAAAGTCATATCCGTCTCCGTATGTTTCCATCAAATATTCAATATCTTCATCTTCATCCCATATTTTGTCTTCGTCACCGGGTTCAGGCTCGAAGCATGGGTCTCTTTGGAACAATACGAAGAATACATGTGGAAAGATGGCATCATAGAATTTATGGTATAATTCTTCTGAGCCGGCTTCGAGTATCGGCATTAGTCCACATGATAAGTCGGATTCATAGTCATCAACAAGTTTTTTTATTGCTGCTATTTCGTCGTCGGAGAGTTCGATATCCTTCTCAAACTCCTCGTCTTCGTCATAATAGTTTCCGTCAATTAATATGGTGAATGTATATTTCATAATTCAATTCTGGTCCTTTTTTGGATGTTGTTTTAAGTTATTGCCCACAAAGATACGAAATTATTTGCAATTCGACAAATTTTACTATGAAAATTGTGTGAGAGCCTCTTATTTGTTACTCAGGATCTCAAGCATTGCCATCAGTCGCTGCTCCAAGTATTCGGCTATGAGCGTTTGCATTGCTTGTGGCGAGCTGGTTTGGGCATAACTGTCGAAGGCTTCATAGTAGCGACGGCGGTCGGAAAACTTGACGTTGATGGAGGGATAGCCTGCACGGATTAGCTGGAGGTTCATCAGTAGGCGTCCGGTTCGTCCGTTTCCGTCGATGAAAGGGTGGATGCTCTCAAAGCGTAAATGGAAAAATGCCACTTTCTCAACGGGATGAAGCGGACGATAGAGCGATTTCATATCTGCTAGCAAGGCCTCCATCATGGGCTCTATCTGATAGGGTTGTGCTGGTTCTGTCAATGCGCCAAGGATGCGTACCGGCACGCGTCGCCATTGGCCTCGGTCTTCTTGGCGGTCGGCAAGCACCAACTGGTGAATGGCGCGAATCTCGTAGGTCGTGAGTTCGCGCTGTTCTTTGGCCAATTGCTCCACAAATTCATAGGCTTCTTTGTAACCTACGACTTCCAGATGGTCTTTCAGTGGCTTGCGGTCAATGGTGATGCCTTGTAGCACCAGCTGTGTCTCCTTGAGTGTGAGCGTATTTCCTTCGATGGCATTGCTATTGTAGGTATGCTCCACGATGAATTCTTTGCGCAAAGCCTCCGTCTCGGCAGGGGTGAGGGGACGGAACTGCGTGAGTTCGGATTTCAGTTGGTCAATTCTTTGCAACAATGGTCGCAACGATGGCTCTACCGTGCGTGCCCTTCGTCCGTCGGCTGGTCGCAATGCATCGGAAGGTATCATGTAAAGATTGCCTTTTCTGACTACTCCGCCTATGCGCCCCTCGGCACAGAGAATGCGCACTCTTCGGGCAGTAAGCCCCCATTTGGCTGCTGCTTCGCTTACTTTGATATACTCCATAATATACCTATTTTTATGTCAATAACGCTGTTTTTAACCTTATATTATTCCTATTTTTATAGTTTTGGGAACAAAATCTGGTGCAAAGATACGAAATTATTTGCAATTCGACAATACTTTTACCTGAAGAATTTGGAAATTAAGTTATGATTTCCCAATGACCAGTCTTATCGCTTGATAATTATGTCTAAATTTTAAATCCAATAGGTCGGCGTTCCTTGTTGTTGGAAAGAAGTTCTGCGCGACAATATTCCTTGATTTCCTCTAAAGACGCGTTTTTGCCTGAGAGAATGTAATCGACGGTGCGCTTGCGTGCGATGTTTTCTATCTGGCCACCTGAGAAGTCGAAGTGAGCGGCCAGTTGGCGGGCATCGTCGGCACTGATGTCCTTGAGCATGGAACACCAGATTTTGGTTTTCACGTCGGTGTCGGGTTTGTGGAACTCCACCTTGTAGATGAAACGGCGTTCGAAGGCATTGTCGAGGTTGCTCGTCAGGTTGGTGGTGGCGATGAGGATGCCGTCGAGGTCTTCCATCTCCTGGAGGATGATGTTCTGCATGGCGTTGTCCATCTTGTCGACGGAGTGCTCGACATGCTCGTTGCGCTTGTTGAAGATGGCATCGGCCTCGTTGAAGAAGAGGATGGGCATCACTTCACTGTTATTGCAGAGTTTGCGATAACGTGAGAACACTTCCTTGATGTTTTTCTCGCTCTCGCCGACGAACTTGTCGCGCAGTCCGGCGATGTCTACCTGCATGAGGTCGCGGCCTGTCTGGCGTGCTATCTGGAGCACTGTCTCGGTCTTGCCTGTGCCCGGCGCGCCGTAGAAGAGGCAGGCGAAGCCCTTGCGCATGCCTAGCTCAGTGAGGCGCTGCTGTATGGCAGGGAGGCTGTCCTGGCTGAGGAGCCCGGTGAGACGCTCGATTTGGTTCTGTTCGGAGGTGTTGAAAAATAGTGGTTTTTCTTTGATGGTGGTATGACTCTTCATGAATCGTCCGCCAGGTGCCTGCCTACTGCATTTTGTTCTGCTGGGCTGATAGGCTGAAAGCAGCGTTTCCTTGGTCTTGCGCGTGAGCACATACTGTTTGTCATTGACCTGTCCGTTGGCGCATTTATGCTCGATATAGCCGCGTCGGATGAGAGGATGGGACCCTTCCATTAAGCCATGGCGCATGAAATCGCAATCGAACTCATCGGGATAGAGGTTGTCAATGGTATGTAATTGGAGTCCCTCACTATCGGAACCTTCCCATTGGGCATAGTCGAAGATGATCATGAGAAGAAGAGACTGGACATGGATGTCGTCGAACTTCATGATTTCTTGACACAGCGGAAGGTGCTGGTTTGCCTTGACCAATAGCAACATCCACTCCTCGTCGTCATTGAAGTCGATATTGCGGTCGTTTATGTTCTTATCTATATGGCTCTCCAGTTTATCGACAAATTGCTGTTCGGTGAAACCGTCAATTTTCTCGGGCACAAAGGCTTTGTTGTGACGAAGTGCCTTAATTACTCCGCGAACCAATGCAAAACCATCATACATTCCACCAATCTCGCGGGTAGCCCTTCTGATGACCCAGCGTTTCGACACCAATTCTTCTATCTCCTCGGAATAGACCATGATGGACAGGCGCGTGCAGCCAAGATAGTTTCCTATTCTTTTCCACGACATGGCTTCTCCAAACTCCACCATGATGGCGAGAATGACTATCTGCACATTGGTCAGGCGGAGTTTCCTGCGGAGGAATGCCAGCGGTTTTTTACATGTTTCCCATAACTCATCCGACAATTGGGAGTCCTCGGCAACTTCCAATACTCTGTTCAGTGCTGTGATGATGGTCCACTTGTCGGGCTCATTGAATTCTCCCTTTTGCTTTTTCGTGTTGAAAGCTTCGTTGGCAATTGCCATTTCTGACTTAAGTCTGCGTAATGTTTTGTTTTTACTATTCATAATGATTCTATGGTTTTTGATTCCGAGTGCAAAGGTCGGAATAAAAAATGAGAATCATTTTTATTTATACCTATAGCAGTTTTTTATGACGGGAGGACAAAATGTTTTTTTCATTTTACTTCTACAACGAATTGGGTTACTGGATAGTAGATTAGTTTGGCCTTGACATTTTTCTTGTCCTCTGCTTCCAAAGCTTGCTGATAACAATCAAGTTGGTCACCATGACGGCCAGCAAAATGTTCGCTGACAGGATTGAATACCAGGCTATAATTGCCTGGACAAGTCTTGTAGTCCACAACGACGTATGCGTCTTCTGTCTCCCAGATGAGGTCAATATAGCCACTAACGATATGGCCATTTGAATCCATGTGACGGAAGGGCTTTTCGTGATGTCGCTTGATGGCTTTGCCATAACGTGCTTCGAGGGTGTCGGTGAGATACTTCCATGAGTCGAGTAGTCGAGCTGGCTCAGACATATTCTTGTCCGTAAAGCTATAGCTGTCGCGCAGTTCTACTATTTGGTCAACACTGATTCCGTCATCGCAACAGCAGAAGACTTGATGAATGAAATCTCCCATGAGTGCATCCTGCCCGTTGCTGTTGGCATGCATACGATGTTCCTTGTCATTGATGGGCACAATGTTGTGAGGGGTTGTTCCTGCCTTTGATGGAGAAACGTAAAGCAGATTGTCAAGTGGTGAGAATTCTGCCGATACGTTATGAATGGTGTTTACAGGCTCTTCTGGTTGTTCTAATAAATGGTCAGTATCGATGCGTTCGATATGTAAAGGCATACCGATTCCTAATAAGTCTTGTTTTTCATTTTCATTCAAGATTTGTTGAATGTTTTTGACCCCCACGGAACGAAACCAACTGAGATTGACAGCATTATCTTTTGCTTTTGGTGCAAGAATCAGTATCTCACGAGCACGAGTGACACCAACATAAAGCAAACGGGCGTTCTCGGCTATTTCTTGATTGGATACAGATTCCCAAAGGGGATGATTTTGCAAACGGGAAACGACTGCAGCCTTAGCCTCATTGGTCTTACCGTAGATATTCGTGACAAGTGAAATGGTCATTGGTGGGTTTGTGTTCTCTGCTGTTGGCTGTTGTTCACGACGATGATGGCAGCCCAGCATGCTTAGTGTTGCTATCTTCGTAGCGTCGGCAGCATCATTGTCGAGCGACAGCATGATGACCACCTTCCATTCCAGGCCTTTTGACTTATGATAGGTGTAAAGGCGAACTCCCTCATCGTTGGCAGCACCTTGCTGCTGCTGATTGGTGAAGAAATCTATGAAGCCCGCAACGGTTGCTGGTCGGGCAAGTTTGGTGGCAGCGTCCTCATATTTCTTTGCCAGGTCAATTAACACCTGCAGGTTGGTTTCTTCAGCCAAAGCATTCTCCCAACTGTGTACTAAAGCATAGAGGTCAAGCTCGATGACAAGGCTTTCGACCAACGAACTGATGCTTTGATAGCCTAATAGATTTGTAGGTATTTCTTGATTATCGTTGGAGCGGAAACGACGCAGTTGGAACAGGCGTTTCAGAATGGGGATGTTTTTGAGGTAGTCGTCGGCTTTTGCATCGGTTGCCAGGTGGTCAAGACGGTCCTCAATAATTTTTGTGATGTGATAGCCAGGTTCTGCGAGGTAAGCCACTTCAGCACGAGCAAGTTGATTGAACGGTGTGTTGACCAGTGTGAGCAGCGCCTTCATCAGACGGCCTGAGCGCGATTCCTTGATATCATTGGACTCTCGGCAAACAGGAACTTGCAGCTTACGCAGTTCGTCGGCTAACGGATCAAGGTCTTCCTTATTACGTCTGCCTAATACGGCAATATCTTTGGGGGCAATGTTTTCTCTAAGAATCAGCTGCTGAATCTGGAGGGCTAAGTCTTTATTACCTGTGTATGGCCACAGTCGAAGGGGCTTTTCTACAGGTGTGGTGTTGCCGTTCTCATTAGGCATTTTCAATTCTACCTCTTCGGTTGTCATATTACTGAAGACCTGAGAGAAGATGGTATTTGAAAAGTTTACCAATGGCTCAATTGAACGATAGGAGTGTTCCAGATGTTCTGTATCACTGATGCTTTCAGCAACGGCTGTAGTCAGTTCCGTATCTGAACCACGGAAACCATAGATGGCTTGTTTTTTGTCGCCAACATAAACCGTATTCAGCAGAGAGGAGAGTTTCTGGAAGATGCGCACCTGCATAGGGTTGGAATCCTGGAACTCGTCAACATAGAGATGTGTATAGCGAGACTGGATGTCCTGTTGCACTTCCTCCATGCTGAGCAACTTCAGGAACATCTCCTCCATATCGTTGAAGTCGATGAGATGGTGCTCGTCCTTGTATTGACGATATTCCTTCTGCCATTTGCTTGCCAAACGGAAAATCAATGCGGCATATTTGCGCTGATCGTTAGCAGACTCTTTGGTAAACAGTGTTGATGCTGCAAGACTTGTAGAAAAACGTTTGTAGCTTTCTGATTCCTTGCAACGTCCTTTGGCGATAGCCTCTAAGTCGGCTAACTCTTCAGCAGTCATGTCGCGATTTTTGTAGTAACTGATTCGCTCTCGTTCTGCTTTTACCTTTGAACCCTGTCTCATGTTACTTAATATTTCTTCAAGTTCAATGATAACAGCCTTAGCATATTCCATCAAAGATTTGTCGTCTTTTGCTTCATCGAGGCATTGGATGAAACTCTCGGTGGTATCGATACTCTTCTTCAGCTGTTCGTCGCTGATGCTATACCACTGGATGTAGTCGAGAACCTGACAGAGGTCTTTCTTCCAGAACTCGTAATTAACACCAGATTTGTGCTCACTATGATCGTAAGAAACTTTGTAGGTTTCTGCATAATGATATAAAAAAGTGCGATCGTCTTTATTGAGGAGTCCGCGCAGCGAGTGGTCACGATACATCTGTAGCTCACTCTTCTCCATAGCGGCGACATCGGGCATGATGCCAAGGAGATACCAATACTTGGTGAGGAAGGTGTTGGCAACAGAGTGAACCGTTCCGATAAGGGCATGCTCCATCTGCTGAGCTTCGCGATGAAGACCCAGGTTGGCCAATTCATTCTTTGCTTTCTCGCGCAACTCCTGAGCTGCCGCATTGGTGAAGGTGGTCATGATGACCTGGTCAGGATTAAGCAGGTGGTCTTTCACCATCTTAGCTACGTCCGTCGTTATTGTGTATGTCTTGCCAGAACCAGCTCCAGCACTGATGAATTTCTTTGTCATAATATGTTTTCTTCTTTAGATGGTGAAACTCTTGTAAACAGAATATTTGTTTTCTGCCTTTTTTGGCTCTTTCTTTTTTTCGTCATCCTCCAAAGGATAGACATTTTCTGCCTGCGCATATGGAATGTCTTTAATAGGCATGTTTCCAGCAGTCTCGATTCTGCCTTCGCTGATTTCTCGGACTCTCTCAGCATAACCATTACGTAGTTGAGGCATAAGCTCTGCCTGAATTTTTGGTGTGATGAGTTCACAGTCCTTTCCAAAGAAAACATCTGTGCTGAAGAGTATTCCATAAGGCATAACGAAGTAGGCTGTGCGAACAGCTTTTGGAGGCTGCTCGTGATTCATCAGCATGGCTTTATAGATAGCTAATTGAAGAGCTCGATTTTTCTCAAGGACTGGGATGTACTTATCTTTCTTTGACACATACTTTAGGTCGAAGACGACGTCATTGCCTTCGGAATCACGCAGAAGCATATCGATGTAACCCTGAAGGATGATGCCTCCTTCAAAATTCAAATCCTGTTCTTCCTTCTGCTCACACCGAATGACAGTCAGGTTATTCTCCTGAATAATCGTTGCGAGTTTGTTGACACACTCCCTTAGTTTGTACTTCAGACGCTCCATATCCAGATGATGCTCTGGCAGTAATAGCAAGGCTCCCTTTTGGATCAGTGCTCTATTCAGTTCTTCTTCGTAATGTTCGTTTACATAATCACTTAAAGGAACACCGTTTCTGTCAGCAGTAAAGAGTGTCTCAACGACCTTATGGGCGACATTACCATAGGTCAAGAAGATGTTAATGCTTGTCTCGCTGGTATCTGTAAATTGAAGGGTATAGTTCATGAAATAGTCGAATGGATTCTGCAGGAGTTTCTCCAAAGCAGAATAACTCTCAATCTTACGCCATGTGACAGGATGTTTCTCTGCATCAAAGCAGATTTCTCTTTTATCTTCTTCGCGATGGTTGTCAACAGGTGTGACTTTTTTAGTAGCCATATCCTGATAGAGAGCATCGCCATCTATGTATTGGGGCTTGGATGGCAACTGGAGATACATAGGATGTTGAGATAGCTTGGTTGCCCCCTGTTGATTGCAGGTTACGATGGTGAGCTCTTCTGTAGTATTGTAGATGGGCAGGGCCATCATCAGGTGTACGAATTTGTTTTCATGCTGCTTGTTCCACAGCAAGACGCCTTGTTTCTCCAGTTCTTCAAACTCATGATTGGAGAGGAAATCTGTGGACAGAGCATTTGTGATGTCATCATAGAAATCACACCAAATGGTTTTCTCTGCTTTGCCAATCATGTTTGATGGTTGATTGATGAGGCATCTGCTACCAACTTGAGCAGGATAGAGAATGAAGTTGCCATCTTCATAGAGCGATTGTGCCCACTGGCTCAGTGTGGTAAAGGAAAGCTCTCCTTCCACCAAAGCCTCTATCTGACTAAGTAATGCATCTGTCATCTCTGACACTTTCCTCAATTGAGCAATTCTGGCATCATAAGGTTGTACGGCTGAAATCTTTACTGCCTTGCTGGATGCGTAGTTGCTGATTTCTGACAGGAATTTAGTAAGGGCTATGACATCCACAGAATCTGACTCTTCCGCCAATGGCAGTGAACTGTCGCCTTCCCTAAGGTCAAAGGGCAGATATGTCAGATAATTCTCCTCGCGCTGCTTTTTGGTACTCTTTTGCGGAGTTTCATCGTCAGCGGACTTGAATTCCCGTTCGATGTATGCGTTGATACATTCCTGAACCTTCTCGTTGCAAAAACCACCTTCGTTGACTATGACTCTTGCCAGACGACCACGTAGCTGTTTGTCGAGCGGACATTCAGAAAGGAACAGATACTGTAAGAGCGTATTTACGTTGAGTGGACGCTGAAACAACTGTATGGCCAGCAGGAACATTTGGGTAATCTGCGGATTGGCTGCTGTCACCTCGCTTCCACATACAGGTTTGCCTGACATGTGAAGCCAATTGTCAAGTCGCTTGTTATCAGAATTAATCCACACATCATAGGCCGTTAGCTTCTGTTGTGAGAGCCAGACCTCTGCTTTCCACTGCTGAGAGAAATGGATTTCTTTGATGGCTTTAGGCTGATCTGTGCTGTCGAAAGTGTTTTCTTGTATGGTGACACCAATACCTTGAAGAGATTCCAATAATGGTTTGATATAATTTGGTAATAGATTGAAAGGGCAGGGAATCTCTATAATTAAATTCTTATATGATTGGGGAACTTTAACGGTTCCTGATTTCATCAGTTGAATCTGGGCTGATAGCTTGGTTAACAATGTGGCCATACCATCATCATGGTAATAGTTGTCAATCTCTGCCAAAGTGTTGAGACGTCTACAATCCCGTAGCGTAATTTGGCTGTTCCATCCGCATAAAGCTAAACTATCTCGCCAACGAAGTAATGTCTTGGCAACACTCATGCTGTCAATCTGGATACTTCGATGGAAAATGTTGTCGGTGTTTCTTTTGTCGTATTCCAAAAGGACTTTGTGATAAGAGGTTAGGCGCTCGGGATAAGATGGAATTAGTTGATGAATGCCAGCATGGAGCGCAAGCTGACAAAGAAGGCCTTGAGTTTCTTGTACTTGAACATCAAGTGTAACTTGGTGGGTTTTCCTATCCATAAAAAATCTCCCACTGTAAAAAGGACTATAAATTATCTTCATACTGTTAGATGTTTAAGCTACTGAATGCAAAAATACATTTTTTTCTAATTACATTACAAAAATGAATAATATTTGATGCCATGCTACTATAATTTATGTTTCGCGGTGCAAATATAAACATTTTTTTCTATACTAGAGAGGGATTTATACCTATAACTAAAAGTTGATTTATGAGAAAAATCACTGCTTTTGCAAGCGAAAACGAATAATTAGATTAATCATATGGTAAAAAAGTAAGTTATGGAGGAAAAGATACGGGCATTATACCCCCAATATCAGGAGTAACCTGTATGCATATATAGTATTAGAGATGACTACTTCAGATGCGAGAGGAACTTGAAAGCGTCATCTGGGAGTATATATTCCAAATTTCCATTGTCGCGAAGTTCCATCAAAAGTCGGCCTAAAAGATTGGGGCCAACGAAGTTGTCGCCTTGCAGTTTTACACCCCAAGCATCAGGATTCTTCTTCGTAAAGGAAGATTGGTCCTCAACGATGAATCTGCCTTTCGAGCGTTCGAGTTCATGACGAAACTCCTCGCTCTGTTCGTACTTATGCGTCAGGCAGAATTTCATGGCATCAATAATCATCGTGCCCCAGTCTTCGCGACGGTGGGTCTTTTCCCAATGCTTCGCGGTCATTTTGGGGTTGCCTTTCTTATAATAAATGGCTTTCACGGCTTCCTCGTCTTTGAATTTCATCAACTGGAAAAGGCGTTCGCTGGTGTCGAAGGTAATACCTTCAACAACGATGGGAGTATGTCCAAAGTTACTGAAGATGCCCCATTCCTCGTGAATCTTATGAATCTTGACGCATTGATCAGCGGGATAAGATTGCAGACCCCAGTATTCTGGATAGTTCTCGCGAATAAAATCGGATATACTGTAGAAGCTCATGAGTGTTGTGTAGTTAAAAACTATCTAATGGGATTTCTTTCTCGGAACCTTCGACGAGTTGAAATTTCTTCGGATCAAGCTCAACCTTGTCGATGCGGACAATACGAATCTTGTCGATATTGAGGACTACACGGTTGGTCAGTCCATCAGGCTTTGACTGCGCTTGTGGCCAGGCGAAGTACTCCAGACCAATCTCGCTGAAGAACTTTGCAGCAACTTTCTCGGCATCAATGTCTGCGCTGCCAATGAGTTTCTTTACCGTTCCGTCTTTCCCTGTGAGGCGGTTACCGACATATTTGCGGAAGAACTTTCCTACTTGTTGGGCTTCATCTGGAATCTGCTCACCAAGAGCCTTTTCCGTGCGCTCGATAATGGACGGATGAACAGGGCGGACAGAGAACAAATGATTGTCATCTGTCATATCAGGAATCTCCAGCGTATAGACATAGTAGTTCTTATTTTCTGGACGTTTCTTGTTGTAAGCATAGTGAGCGGCAGAGGTGTATGATTCTGTAACATAAGTTCCAAAACCAAACTTGGCTTTCCCATCTCCCTCAAGGGCATGGGCAATGTCGAACTGCTTGAATAGGACTGATGTTCCGTGATAGAATTGGTCCATTTCTTCCTTGTTTTATTCTTTCCTCAACCTCGCCACGGCGATTCCCATTTGCTCGCGATATTTCGCCACGGTGCGACGGGCAATCGGAAAACCTTTTTCGGCCATTTTTGCCGTGAGGGCCTCGTCGCTCAGTGGTTTTTTCTTGTCTTCGCCGTCGATGATTTCCTTGAGCGCCACCTTTATTTTCCGCGTCGAAAGTTCCTCGCCCGAGTCGGTCACGTAGCCGTCGCTGAAGAAGAAACGCAGCGGAAACGTTCCCCAGCGTGTCTGAGCGTATTTCTGGTTCGACACACGCGAAATCGTCGAAATGTCGAGGCCGGTCTTGTCGGCGATGTCTTTCAGAATCATCGGGCGCAGGTCGGCCTCGTCGCCCTCTTGGAAGAAACGACGCTGCCAGTCGATGATGGCCTTCATCGTCGTGTGGAGTGTGTGGCGACGCTGTTTCACGGCCTCGATGAAGCCTTGCGCCTTATCGACCTTTTCTTTCGCGTAGAGCAGTGCCTCTTTCGTCTGGCGACTCATTCCATCGCGGTTGTTTTTGTAGGCATCGACCATCTCGGTGAACGACGGCGACACTTTCAGTTCGGGCACACTGCCGCGATTCAACGCGAAGGTCACCGTTCCGTCGTCGGCCGTATCGACGATGAAATCGGGCGTGATTTGTTGCAGACTCCGCCCCATCGTTTCTCCGAGCGAAGCACCAGGTTTCGGGTTCAGTTTGCGGATTTCGTCCTGCAACTCAACCACTTGCTCGTCGTCGAGGTCGAGCGCATCTTGAATTTTCCGCCAATGTTTCTTCGTGAAGGCGTCGAAATGGTCGCGAAACACCTTTTTGAGTTGCGTTTTCACCCAACTTGCCGGCTTTCGGTCGATTTGCAACAGCAGACATTCCTGTAACGAACGCGCTCCGATGCCGGGTGGGTCGAACGTTTGCAACTTCTTGAGAATCAGCAGAATATCGTCGGATGAAACGTAAATATTATGGTAAATCGCCAACTCGTCGCTGATGGTTTCGAGGTCTTTCCGCAGCAGACCGTCGTCGTCGAGCGAGCCGATGAGATATTCCATCACCTCGTGCTCCGTCTCGTTCAGTTCCTGCTCGCCGATTTGTTCTTTCAACTTGTCGTAGAACGAGGTCGTGTCGCCATAGACCATCTCCTCGTAGTCGGCGTTCCGATTGTTCTCCGAATGGAACGTCGCAGGCATTTCGTCGTCGCGACCGATGTTCTCCAACGCCTTTTCCAGCGCGTCCTCACGCTCCTCGCGCTCGGTTTGCTCTTCGAAACTCTCCTGTTCGTCGGTCGTCCTTTCCTCGTCGTACAAAGCGTCGTCGGTCGCGACCGTTTCCAGCGCTGGGTTGTCGTCGATTTCCATCGCGATGCTCTCCTCAAACTCCGCCAAAGGCATTTCCAACAACTTCACCTGCAACATCTGTTGCTGCGAAAGCCGTTGCTGCAGTTTTTGTTCCTGCCGTTGGGTTTGTATGAGTTTCTGTGCCACGATCACCGATATTTTTCTGTAATTCCCTGCAAAGTTACGAAAAAAATGAGTAACTTCGATATTTTTTCAGAAAATCTCTTCACCCCAAAGCATTTTCAGGAAGCTATTTTCTCACATTTTTCCAAAGAAAAATCGCGATTTTTTCACATTTTTCCAGTGATTTTTCGCGATTTTCTCACATTTTTCCGAATAAAAAAGCAAACAAAAAAACACTTATTCCGTTTCTGACAACAATAAAAATCGCTTAGTCGACCTTATTCCTCAAAAAATTGGGTTATTCCTCAATACAATAATCCAAACATCCATAATGGAATGCGGTTTCTATGGCCAACCTCAGTGTTGTCAACAGCCAGATAACTATCAGATATATCCTTTATTTGGTCAAAATTTTTTCCTTTTCCACCAACTTCAAACAGATGTTTTCTGTCCACAAGGAAATCACCAGCTTTTGGATAACGCACCTCATGGCTTTGTGATAACTGATTACAGAAAAAAGTTTCACGCAGTGTGCCTATATCAATTTTGGGGGTAAGCGCAAACATCAAGGTGGGATTGTTAATATAAATTTTGTCTGGTCGCGACAAATGATCCATACTCTTCGCGTCGTCACTTAACAGTTGAAGCAGCCCTCCTCGCTGAAGCGCATAAAGCATTTTCAATCCTTGATTGCGATCGGTTTCCAACTCCCTGTAAAGTTCATTCATCTTAGGTAATTGTGGTACCCTTTCTGCAAGAATCATCAACAGCTTTTTAGTTTTGCGAATTGTTGACATAGTAATATCCTCAACATTAGGATAATCCACCTCTATCACCTGATTGGCAACATTCTGAAGTCTTTGGTAATAACCATGATGCACAACCTTATAAAAAGGATAATACCCCACTTCAAGATATTTTTTGAAATGCTCCAGTATCTTTGTTTTTTCACTCACCTCCATAGCTATACTGACATGCTCAGAAAGCAGTTGCTCCAAAGTGACAGAAGGCATTTGCATGATACCCTCGTATTCCAAAAACTCCCGAAGCGACAACCCCCTCATTTCATACATCGTCAGGCGACGCGAGAGATCTCCTTCGCTTCTTTCCAACTGAAGCATTGAAGACCCCGTATAAACAACATGAAGCCCAGGAAAATCATCACAAATATTCTTAAGCAACGTCTGCCAGTGCTTGTAATAATGAATCTCGTCGATAAAAAGATGAGTTCCACCATGCGTGTAATGGTAGTCCACCACGTCGATTATCTCGTGAGTGCTGAACCACAGATTATCAAGCGACACATAAAGCACCTTATCCAACTCTTTTCCTTTGAACGTTTCCTTAATATGCTGCAACAGCAGGGTTGATTTGCCACACCCTTTTGGCCCTTTAATACCAATCATCGTGTCATTCCAATCTATCTCCTTATACAGATAACGGAAAAATGACATGGGAGTTGCTGCCAGCCTACGCTGGAAAATTGTAATAAGAAAGCCTATCTGTTCTTCCATATTTCAAATTTTTATTATAATTCGACTGCAAAGATAATAAAATGTTTCCAAACATCAAAAATTATGCAAAAAAAATGTTTCCAAACATCAAAAATCAGACAAAACACCTATCCACAACAAATGGAGAGGCACTAATCGCACCTCTCCATTTGCCATATAAAGCCGTTATTCAATCGTCCCAGACACTACGAAAATCATCGGGAATGTATTGTTTGGCCTCGGGGTCTTTATTTCCGCCCGTATCAACGCCACCATAACCAATGCCACCATTGGGGTCGCCAGTCACACTGCCTGTCAGCAAATCATCCGAAATCGCCCAAAGCACCTTGACGATGGGCTTCAAATATGTATTCTTCATATCTTTTCCTTTCTTTTCTTATTCACGACGTTATTTAACTACTACCTTCTTTCCATGCACGATATAGATGCCTTTCTTCAAACGCTCCGTCGGAATGTCGCGACCGACATACTGGCCTTCAATCGTATAAATGTCGCCATGACGCGTCGGGACGACCGACACACCATCGACTGAGGTCGGCTCATCGTCAATGGAGAAGAATACCTTCGCACCGAAGTCGGTCTCCTTGTCGAGAACGGCACCCAACTCAAACCAACCGCGGAAAGCCTTGATGTTGGTAGCGCCCGTGCTGTACCAAAACTTGTTGTCGGAAATAAACAAACCGTCGGCAGGCACTTTCGTCTTGACAAACGAGCCTGTGAACTTGCCTGCGGTGTCGTATTCGTCGGTCTTCTGAACATCGGTAATCGAACCGGCCATCGTCACATCGTCGGCCTCGAAACTCGTGATTTCGCTGCTCGTCTTGATGAGGAACGGCTTGCCGCCCGTCATCGACTTCTTGGCTGTCATCGTATAGGTACTGAAGTTCACGACAATGTTCAATGGTGTCACATTTTCCTCATCCTCGCCATAGTCCACCGTGAAACCGCTGAACTCCGCCAACTGAACGTCGCTGCCGAAAGCGGCCTCGGCCTTCGCCTTGGTCAGCGTAAAGGGCAACACGATCGTGCTCCATTGGTTGGCCTTAATGGTACGAGTCATACTGACATTTGCCTTTGTGCCTGCCGTAAACGAAGGAAGTTCCTCGGCGGTTTCGTCGAAACTGATTCGGTCAACTATTTTCACGTTGAAGGTCGATTCCGGCCTGGGATTTCCATTGAATCGTGCCGTGTGAATTCTGATGGGATAAGTTCCCATCGGCGTGTCGTCGGCAATCGTCAACGTCAGGGCGACAAAAGGGCCTGTGCCCGAAAAAGCATTGGGCGTCGTGCTGATTCCGCTGATACCGAGGTCGCCGCAGGCGAACATCGACGTCCATTCTGGAATCGACGTGGCTGCCGTCACACGGATTTTTCCTGACGGGTCGTCAAACTCGGCGTGCATAGAAGTCATCTGGTCGGCATCCTTAACATACATTCTCACAACTGCTGACGTTTCTGTGGCCAGCACCTCCACATCGTTGATGAAGAAGGTCTGTGCCATACCACTGATGCAAAAAGCCATCAGGGTCAGCGAACTAAAAATGATTTTTTTCATTGTTTTCTTGTTATAATGTTTATTTTAAAATTTCTTTTTCTACCATGGTTTTACACTTGCCACAGAATAGTCAAGAACTATTTGGGCATTCACCTCTAACGCGTTCGGGTTACCGCCCGGAACATTGATTGCTTCAGGAACTGCGAGGTCGCCAAGCGACAACATTCCTGTCGAAACGTCCATAATTTGCTGGGCATCTACTTCGTCAACTCGTCCGTCACCGTTTACATCACCTAAAAGAATACTTTTGGTAAACACCTTCAACTGTTCATCTGTTAAATATTCAAAAGAATAATACATCCAGTAGAAATCTCCCTTGTACCATTCAATATGAGGACTATCACTGCAGAACAGTCTGAACACATTGTCGCTGTAACCCCAATTCACTCCGTCCACACGAAGAGATTCTCCCGTTGTTAAATTCTGGAGCAGAATAAAATCATTCTTGCCATCAACTCTGATAGCCAAAATTTGTGGTTCACAATCGTTAATCGGCAATGAGCGGCTTTCATAAAAAGCCGTTCCTGTATGAAGGAATAATCTGCCACTCTCACCCACTCGCAGCATGTAATTATGACTACCGCCACGATTAGAAATTAAGTCACGAGGATTACCGTCATCACCAAAAACAGGACTAACCTTACAAACAATAGTCATACTGTCAGTATTTGAACGATAAAAATACTGTCCCGATTCTGTTGAATTTTTTGTCCAACGGTCAATATACCCCCAACAAGAATCGTTGAAACGTAACAATTCATCATCGACAAACTCTGGTATGTTGTTCGACAAAACCAGCGAAGCATCTGACAGATTAGCTAAAGGATGGTTAGGAATTGAATGGTTTTCATCGTCATAATCTATCGCATTATAAAAGAATTCGAAAGGAGCATCGGGTAAACTTACATATCCAGAATAATCAGAAATGACTTCCACTTCGCACGTCACTGTCAGTTCAGGGTTGGCTTCTGATGTTCCAGTAATGATGGTAGTGCCTTTAGAAAGTCCGACTACCGTTCCGTCAGCCCTTACTGAGGCAACATTGCTATCGGCAGAAGTCCAAATAATCTTCTTGTTCGAAGCATCCTCGTTCACCGTGGCAATCAGTTTCACGGTTTCGCCGCCTTCCAGCGTAGCTGTTGTCTGCGATATGCTGATGCTCGTCACGGGCACATACACCACCGTCACTTCGCAGGTGGCCGTCACCTCGGGATTGCTCTCTGATGTTGCTGTTATGGTGGTGGTGCCATATTCCACGCCAGTCACCACGCCTTCGGCATCTACGCTCACGATGCTCTCGTCAGCCGATGACCACGTGACATTTTTGTTCGTGGCATCTTCGTTCACCGTGGCCACCAGAGCCAGTGTCTGTCCTTTGTCCAACGCAGCTGGCGAGGGCTCAATGCTGATGCTCGTCACAGGATAGAACACGGTGAATGTGCTCTCGCTGTCATTTCCGGCATACTTGTCTGCCAACTCACTTGTTCCGAGTTTAATTTCCTTTACGCCAACCGAATATTCACCACCTGGCACATATTCACCCTTAGGTTTCAATTCGATGGTCATCACCTTTCCTTCGCCTGCAGCAATGCCGTTTCCCGATAGGAAATAGCAGAAATATCGTAGTGTATGGGCATCTATTTGACGATATGTTACCGTCATACCCTCGGCTCTTGGCTCCAGCGTATAGTTATTGCTGAAAGGCTCATAATAGGTACTAGGATAAACCAAATCGAACTGCATGCCCTCTATCGGGTCATAGATATTCACCGACACATCAATGCTCAGGTTGTCGAAGGCTGACACATCTTCAGTGCTGATATCAAAGTAGTTCGGTGCGAAACGATGACCCGAAACCGTCACGTTCCAGAGCCGTTGCTCAGGGTCGTTGCTGTAGATCTGCATGGTCGTCTGATAGTCGCCTTCTTCCGTGCTCGGATAGACCACCGTCAAAGTGGCATTTCTACTGGCGTCTATCGTCAGCGGCAGCGATTCCCGAATATAAAATCCCTCTTTGTCGAACAATACACGGCTGATGGTCAGCGGAGCATTGCCATTGTTGCGAACCACAAAGTTGCTCACGGCATCGCCCGTCACGGGTGTCCGACCCATGTTCAGCGAACTATTTGCCGAGAGTCGAGGACTGCGAATCGTGATGGTTGCGCCATAGTCGGCTGAACAGACATTCTCCACCTTATTGTTGATAGTAGCAGAGAGAACTGCCTTCGAGGGCTTCAGCGTCACGTTGTTACGACCGCGAAGCACAAACTGCATCGTGCCCAATTCGCCGTCCTCGCCCGTAAGGGATTTGTCCGAGGGCGAATAGCCGATGATGCGCAGCAGGCCGTTGGCAACGGTCGATACCACAACATGGTCTTGCTTGCGGCCCGATAGCACGAAACTGTTTGGAACGAACTCCAGCGCTTCGGGCAGGTTGAACTCGAACTGGAAGCCGCTGATGGCATCCATGTTGTTCATGTTGAGGGCAACCGTCACCGTCTCGTCGGAATAGCCCGACGCTGGCTGAACATGCAACTCGTTCACGGCGAATGGCTCTGCCGTCAGGCTGATGTTGTTGAGTTTCGAAATGCTGTTGCACAGCACTTTCACCGTCTCGCTCACCGTGCCGCGCTCATCGGGGGCATAAGTGATGTTGAGGCTGGCGCTGCCGCCTGCCGCTACGGTTAGGGGGAACTGTGTCGAAGTCGAAAACTTCGTCATGACATTCTGAAACGCCAGACCTGTCACTTCCAAAGGCTCATTGCCCACGTTCGTCACGGTGAAATTGCGGGTATAGGTGCTCCGGATGGGCACACTGCCGAAATCCACCGTCATCGTGCTGTATTGCGCCTTGGCACAGCGGATGCTGACGCTGCCGCTTTGTGCCGTTGCCGAAAGGCTGTTGCCGCTCGTGTCGCCCACGATGAGCTTCGAGGTCGTCAGCGCAATGTCGGAAGGCTGGTTGCCCAACTTCAAACGGAACGTCACCACCTCGCCTTCGTTGCCTGCGAGGGCGGCAAGCCCGAGCGAATAGACCATGATGTTGATTTCGCCGTCTTTCACGCCTGCCGTCACGCTATGGCCGTTGCCACGGCTGCCCAACGAAGCAGAGCCATCGACGAACGAAAACCGCTCGTCCAACGGAATGCTTACCTGCAACGACGAAACCGCATCGCTGTTTTGCAGGCCGATGCTCACCGTCACCTCGTCGCCTGGCGCACCGCTGACCGTGCCTATCGACACGACATTGTCAGCCCGTGCTCCCATGCCGAAGCACAGGAGCAGAACCGACAACATCATCTTTATTCCATTTTTCATTGTTTCAATGATAAACTATGAACTAATCACTATGAACTCTTATCTCACCACCTTCTCGCCATTGACGATGTAGATGCCCTTCGGCAACTTCTGAAGGTCGCTTGCCTTGCCCGAAATCTTGCGGCCCTGCAGGTCGTAGATGCCGGGGACGCTCATCACGTCGGTGGCCAGACGGTTCACGCGTGTTGTCTCGCTGCCCGTCACTTCCACCTTGCGGCCGTTGCCGTCGCTCAGGCGGAGGTCGCCAATCTTGGCGTCGCCGATGTGGAGCAGGGCGTGCTTGCCTGCCGACAGCGTCTTACCGCTCATGTTGTAGGCAAGGAACAGATAGTCGTTGTCCGACAGCCATGCCGACGTGTGCTCAAAGCCTTTCAGGTCGTCGGCAACGCCAATCTCGCACTTCTCGGCGAGGCTCAGGCGAACCTGCACACCGGCCAGTTCCACGGGACTTTCCACGTAGAGCGTGCCGTCTTCAATCGTGTAGGTTGCCACGGCAGCCACACTGGTCTTGGCCTCGTTCGTCGGGTTCATAATCTGCTTGATGATACCGATGACGTCGAGAATGTCGATGGACAGGTCTTCGTTCATGTCGGCGGCCTCGAAGATGAAGGGCTTGGGCTGCTGACCGGCGGCATAGTTCACCGTGGTAATCACGTCGAGCACGTCCACCTCGGTGTCGCCGTTGGCGTCGCCTTTCGAGGCGGTCAGCGGAGTGACGGCCACCACGTTCGAAATGTCGTATTCCTGAAGGTCGGTGCTCAATACCTTATAATAATAGTAGTAGGTTTCGCCGGGCACGACATCGTAATCGATGTACGCCGTAGCATCGATGTCAACAATGTCTTGATTGATGCGGATGGTGTCGGGCACAGTTTGTTTTTCGCCCGTAGGATCTCCCCAATAGTCGAGAACATCTTTCTCTACATAGTTGTAGCGATAGACATTGAATCCCATGGCATCCTCGAAATCGTTGTTCTCGTTGTTCCACGTCAGGTTCACGCGACCCAATCCTGCCTCGGCAGCGAAACCTGTTGCCATCGAGCCGGCAGCCTGGATATTGATGTTGAAGCGCGACTTTTCGTAAGGAATCTCGAAGAATTCGTCATCCTCCGCGCCATACACATAGATGCGGTTCAGTCCGTCGCTCTTGGTTTTGCCCGTGATGGTTTTGTAGGCAGTGTAGATGGTACCTTCCTCGTTCCAACTGCCGTCTTCGGCCACTGCTTGCTGCGTGTAGGGTTCGCGCACGCCAAACGAAATCTGCGGAGCAACCTCCTTGTTCATCGGACGGTTGAAATACACTTCGAACTTATGGCGTCCGACACCCAACGGTGCCAAATCCTCAAATTCGTCTTGAGCGTCTTTTCCGTTCACCACCACTTTCCAGACGATGCCGTGGGCTTCAGCGTAGGGACGGTCAGGCATATTACTCAGATCTATCGTGCCGAAACCACTCCCTCCATTTCCCATCTCTAAGATATGTGGGCGAACAATGTCTTCACGGGCAGTACCTAAATAAGAAGGACTATCTGATCTACCAACACTAGGATTAGAACTCTCATAGGAAAGAATAAAGTCATCCCAACCCCTATTATTAAAATAATTACATGATAAAATATCCAAATAATTAGGTGCTGAGATAGCACTATTTACTATATTTGAAAATTCAAAACCCTTTATCCAACCATAAGAAGCTGGATTATGGCTCCCTTGTGCAGTTACATTGTTACGTAATCCGTAAGATATTTTTAAGCCTAACTTGTCATCATCAATTATTAATGATAAAAATCTACAATCCTCAGTATATGCGAAATTTGAAGAATAACCAACGTATGCTTTTTCTATTATACAATATTTAAGCGTGTCAGAAGAAATAATATTCCTCCCCCATCCATTACCTTCAAAACCTGTAAACACAATAGGTTTTTCCGGTGTACCATATGCTTTCAGTTTCCCAAACGACTGAAGATATTTGCCTTTTGCAAATTCCAAGCGTGTGCCTGGTTCAATTGTAAGCGTAGCACCTTCATTTATAGCCAAGTTGTCTTTAACATAATATACATGGTCTGCTGTAAGCGTCCGGTCTTCGGTAATGAGACCACTGATTTTCACCATATTGGTAACAATAATGGTGAAAGGTTGCTCGATGGTATTCAGACTACCATCGCAAGTAGCCACCATTTTCATTTTTATATGGCGGTTGTTAGGCACATCGCCTCTGATGGTCAGAGTTAGCGGATTTTGGCTGACACCCTTACCGTATGGCGAGAGGTTCATACCAAAATCTACAGGCTCGTCGGAGAAGCTGACAAGCGTCGGGTCTTCATATTCGTCGCCCATCTCCAGATGGAGCTTGATGTTACTGGCCGCTCCAAACACTGTGCGCAACACTGGATAGATGCTGATGGTTTCGCCGGCATCGAACTGTCCGTCGTTAGAATAGTCGGCCTCGCCGTCGCCAGTGAGTTCCTTGCGGTCGTTGAATTGCATGCCCAATACCGTCAGTTCGGCGGGTCGCTCGGTGATGTCGTAGGCTCCTATCAGTGTGGCGCTGTGGAGCAGGTCGCCCCAAAGGATTTCCTGATTCTCATATTCCTTTACCATCTGCAGGGCAGAGACTCCACCAGCCACCAATGGTGCTGCCATCGACGTGCCATTGAAACGCTTGTAGTTGCCATTGGGAACGGTGCTCAGAATGTCGGTGCCCGGAGCACTCATCTCGTAATTGTAGCCATCATCGCCGTAGGTGTCTTTCCTGGCCGAGAAGTTGGGGCCGTCGCAGTCGAAATTGCTGAAGCCGGCCAATGAGCCGTCCTCCTTTGTTGCCTGAACACCCAAGACAAACGAATAGGCTGCTGGGAACATCGGACGAAATTCTTTATCTCCGCATTCGGGATAGATGCCGATACCATCGTTACCTGCTGCTGCTACAAGCACAGCCGACTGATAGGCTCGCTCCAAAGCCTGACGGAAAGCTTTGGAGTTGGCATAGGTTCCCAAACTCATGTTGAGCACCGTTGCACCGTTTTGAACGGCATAGTCGATACCTTTGACAATGGTGGCGATGTCGCCCGTGCCGTCGCTCTGCATCACGCTGACAGACATGATAAGGGCACGAGGGTTGGCTCCAACGATACCGACACCATTGTCGGCTGCGGCAGCAATGCCGGCCACATGGGTTCCGTGGGAATTAAAGTCGCGGATGTTGCCCGTGTTGTTGATGAAGTCCCAACCATGCACATCGTTCTTAAAGCCGTTGCCATCATTGTCGTAGCCTTCTTCACCACCAGCCTCAGCGGCATTTGTCCAAAGGTTGTCCACAAGGTCGGGGTGGGTAATATCCACACCCGTGTCGATGATGGCAATGACGGGGCGCTTTCCGTTGACAATAGGTTTGGTCCAGAGTTGGTCGATGGCCATGTTGCCGATGCCCCACTGCTGGGAATATAGCGGATTGGCCGACGGGTTGGGGCAGATCGTCTCGTCGGTAGGTTCGCCCATGATGAAAACCTTGTAGTTAGGCTCGGCAAATTCCACCTCTTGCAGTTCCTCCAAAGCCTTCACCAGTTCGCGTGACTGCATGGCTTTCTCTTCGTCCATCTTGACCAGATAGAGTTGCGAAAGGTCTTTTTCCTCGATGGTTGTTCCGTTGAACGCCTTTGCCTTGCGCATCTTGCGACCCGGCTTTTCGTTGGGTAGCAATTGCTCCATGTCATTGACACCAAACTTCTGGAGCACAGCATCGAGTTTGCCGATGCCTGCACTCTTGAATTTGCCTTGGACACGGCGCACTTTGGCTGGTGCTCCGTCTTTCATCTTCACAATCACTTGGCCAGGCACGAAATCGTGACCGAACCGTGAATCAATTTTGTACACTTCATCCTCGTTGTCATTCGAGACTTGCGAGAATGCCGGCATCGCTGTTGCGAAAAGGAACAGCGATAGGCCTAAGGTTATCAGTTTCTGTTTCATGATAAACTAATTATTGTTACTGATTTATTTTTGTTTAGGGTTAAATGGTTCATATTCTTTTTCCAAATCATTGTATTTTTTTATCTTTTTTTCTAAATCGAATCTGTATCTTATGTATAATACAACACTTATAATGCCAAAACCAACAATTTCTATAACTCCAAGGTAATTCCATTCATGATAGTTGCTTATAATGTTGAAAATTAGTTTTATTCCAACTCCTCCTATTATCACCCAAAGGAGCATGTTAAGAATTTTGACAAATTCTCCAAATAACCCTTGAATAGGACGAATTTGATTTGATTCTTTAAATAATTCTTTTAAAAATCTTTTTATTTTTGTGGTTATGTTTTCATTGTTTGGTGTTGCTTTACTATTTTTTTTCTTATTGAAGGGATGATACTCTTCAGAGAATATACCTCTATTTTCATTTGACAGCTTATCGTCTTTTGAATCTTTAACGAACAAGGAGGTAAAATGTTTACACCTAATGGCAAAAGTAATAAACTGCTCATATCTTTGGGCATAACCTTGATATATACAAATTTTTCGCATGATATGAATAACAATGCTTGATGCTATGGCAGTGAACACGAAAGCATCTAAAGAATAATTTTCACAACAATTACAATACAAAAAGCAACTATTTTCAAAATCAATGAAGTTATTAGTTGAGTGAATGAAAATATATCCATATCCCCAAAACACTCCTATCATCGCAGCCAACAATACAACAACACTACCCAAATTCGCATTATTGTTTATCGCGTATTGCTCGTGTAATTGCAATTCCATCTGTTCCTGCATTTTTTTATCATTACAGGAATCTTCGTTGTTTGTTTGTATTTTTTTCCAACACATACGATGTCATTTTTAATTGTTAATTATTCCATATCTTCAACCCTACAACGCAAAAGTGTGGGCCTTGCAGTCAGTCTCTCTACTGGAAGGTCCTGGAATTACCTGTGATAATGAAAGAATGAAATCAGCCCACACCTATATGCCGTATGCCACGGATGGCTACCCGAAAGGGGCTACCCGCGAATGACACGAATAGGAAGAGCGGCTCTCAAACATTGTTCCTTATCACTTGTTGGTAAACTTTCCAGGGTTTCCAGTGGAACGCTGTCGTCGATGTACCTCGCTCTGCGATCAGTTATACTGCCGCAAAGATACATCTTTTTTTTGAAACTGCTCTATCGCGGGCTGATTTTTTTTATTTCGGGCGCAAAATAACGAAATTTTCCCAGCAATGCCAAGAAAATTTCAGTCCAAATTCAGTCCATTTCCAGTCCAAATTGGGAAAATACACATTTTTCCGCTATTTTCGCCCGTCAATTGCGGAGGTGTTCGAGGTATTCGAGGTGGGTGATATCGACTTCTTCGGCGACGCGCTCCCACGTGATTTTTGTGGTGTCGGAATGGGCGAGCGACATTCGATAGACACCGATGAAGACGAAGTTGCTATCGACAAGGTTTTTCATGAAGGTGATGGCGAGGCGGTTGCTCTCGCGCTGCAACTGGTAGTGGTCGGCATTGCGAAGGGCTACGACCTCGGGTGCTACGTCGGGGTTGCGATAGCTGTAGGTGAAAGTAGGCAGCAATTTGGCCGAGTCGCCCTCGTTGCCCCAATTGGGATGCTTGTATTGGCCTCCGAACAGGATGATGTTGGTGTGGTGGGGTACGGGCACGGTGTAGGGAATTTCACAATCGGTAATGCCGAAAAGTTGGAGGTAGTCTTCGTAGGTGGCGAATTTCTGGCCGATGCGCAACACGTAGGTGCTGTCGGTCTCCTTGTCGGTTTGCTTCGAAAAAAGCCAATAGGCGAGGCCAGCAATGGCGATTACGGCGACGGAAACGAGTAAAAATAGATAACGACGCATCGGATGGAAAGGTTTGAAAATACCGCCCTTATTAACATTTTTTAAATGTAAATCATCGTCGCTTTGATTTTGGATTTCGGAAGTTGGAAAATTTTTCTTGCAGAACGCGTTCCAATCGGTTTCGCCGAGGCTTTGCGCCAGAATGTCGAGTGTGCTTTCTCGGGGTGAATTGCCTTCCTTCAGATAGCCCCACAGTCGTTTGAGCGTTGTGGTGCTTACCTTTTCGTGGGTTTTCTCGAAAACATACTCGGCCATGCGGTCGAAATCGCTCGCCTTCTCCATTTTTCTTCCAATGGCGGCTTCAAGTGCCTCGCATAACGCCGTTCGTGCTTGTTCTTCGTTGAATTTCATGGTTTTTTGTTGATGATTGTGTTATACGTTTCGTTTTCCCATCCATTTTCCACCCATCATACTCGCTACACCGATGATGATGAAGGGAACGGAGAGCAGTTGTCCCATGTTGAAGGGCATTCCGGCCTCGAAATCGACTTGGTCGGCCTTCGTGTATTCGATGAAGAAGCGGAACGTGAAAATCAGCGTGAGAACGAGCCCAAAGTAAAAACCGCTGCCGACTTTTTTAGTTGAGAGTTGAGAGTTGAGAGTTGAGAGTTCTTTCGTTCCTCGTTCCTCGCTCCTCGTTCCTCGACTTTTCCAATAAAATCCCAGCATCACGAAGATGAAGCAGAAATAGGCGATGGCCTCGTAGAGTTGGCCGGGGTGGCGGGGAATGTTATCGACCTGCTCGAAGATGAACGCCCAGGGCACATCGGTGGGTTTGCCGATGATTTCCGAATTCATCAGATTGCCGAGGCGGATGCAGCAGGCGGTGATGGGCGTGGCGATGGCGATGTTGTCGAGCACGTGCCAGAGGTTCATCTTCGTCTTTCGGCAGTAGAGCCACAGCGCAATCATCAGACCGAGCGTACCGCCGTGCGAGGCGAGGCCAGCGTAGCCCGTGAATTTCCACGTGCCGTCGGCCATTTTGTGCATCGGCACGAACATCTCCAAAAAATGCGTGCCCGACGACAGGAAATAGTCGGGTTCGTAGAACAGGCAGTGGCCGAGTCGTGCACCGACGAGGATGCCGATGAACGAATAGATGAAGAGTGGGTCGAAGAGTTCGTCCTTGATTTTCTGGTCTTTATACAGCCATTTCACCATAAAATACGCTCCAACGATGCCCACGAGCCAGAATGTGCCGTACCACCGCAGCGTTATCGGTCCAATGTGACCAATCACTTCACTTGGATTCCAAAGAATATACATTAGTTCATAGTTCATAGCCTACACATTAAATCTAAAATGCATAATATCGCCGTCCTGCACGACATAATCCTTGCCCTCGATGCCCATTTTTCCGGCCTCCTTCACGGCAGCCTCGGAGCCATATTGGATGTAGTCGGCATACTTGATGACCTCGGCACGGATAAAACCCTTTTCGAAGTCGGTGTGGATGACGCCGGCGCACTGCGGAGCTTTCCAACCACGCTTGTAGGTCCACGCCTTCACCTCCATTTCGCCGGCGGTGATGAACGTCTCGAGGTTCAACAGCGCATACGCCTTCTTGATGAGGCGGTTCACACCACTTTCCTCCAAGCCGAGTTCCTCGAGAAACATCTGCTTGTCGTCATACGATTCGAGTTCGGCGATGTCTTCCTCAGTTTTCGCGGCGATGACCATCATTTCAGCACCTTCCTCGCGTGCCAAAGCCTCCACTTTTCGGGTAAAATCGTTGCCGTTCTTCGCATCGCCTTCGGCCACGTTACAGACGTAGAGCACAGGCTTCGTCGTCAGCAGGAAGAGGTTGCGGGCGCAGTCTTGCTCGTCCTTCGTCTCGAACTCGACGACACGCGCATTCTTGCCCTGATCGAGCACCTCTTTATATGCCTTCAGCACCGATGCCTCGATTTTCGCGTCTTTGTTGCCTGCCGCAGCCGCTTTTTCCGTCTTTGCAAGGCGACTTTCGATGGTTTCGAGGTCTTTCAATTGCAGTTCCGTGTCGATGATTTCCTTGTCGCGAATTGGGTCGATGGTGCCATCGACGTGGGTGATGTTATCGTCCTCGAAACAGCGCAGAACGTGGATAATCGCGTCGGTTTCACGGATGTTTCCGAGGAATTTGTTACCCAATCCCTCACCCTTCGACGCACCTTTTACAAGTCCTGCAATATCGACAATTTCGCACGTCGCCGGCACGATTCGCCCCGGATGCACCAGTTCGGCCAACTTCGTCAGTCGCTCGTCGGGCACGGTGATGACACCGACATTCGGCTCAATCGTGCAAAATGGAAAATTCGCCGCCTGCGCCTTTGCGCTCGACAGGCAGTTGAACAGCGTGGACTTGCCCACATTCGGCAGTCCTACAATACCACATTTTAATGCCATAATTGATTTTTACTTTTTTACCTTTTTTACCTTTTTCATGGTTTTTCCATTGCTGAATTTCACGATGTTCACACCCTTTTGCGGTGCATCGAGGCGACGACCGTCGAGGCTGTAGCAAGCCACCTCGTGAACGTCATCGGCAACATTCGCATCGTCAATGGCGTTGGTGTCTTCGCCCACCTTCACACGAACAGCATTCAGAATTTCGCCTGTTTTATTACTGATAATCAGCACATTAGCGAAAACTTGGTCGATTTTGATGGCGTTTTTCAACACCGTTTTCGTCGGCATTTTCACCGAATATTTTCCTTCGTAAACCGTACCTGCAACGGAATTGGTGGAACCGTCGATGACCGGTGCGAGATTTCTTCCCATCGAATTGTAGGAACTGCCAATCATCACGTCGTTGAAGGTCAGGTAAACCGACGACTGGCCATTCTTGCCGCCACTTCCGAACTGTGCCAAATCGGGATTCGTCGGCAGCGAACTCGATGAATACTGGTAATAATAGTTCGACTGTCGCCATTCGGCAGTCGTGCCCGAAAGTTGGTCGGCTGTGAGCACGTATGCCACCGTGAAACCGAGTCCGTCGGTCAGCGCTTCAATGTTCGCCGTGACATCGACCGCCGTTTTGTCGGCATTCCAAACGCCCGTGGCACTGACATCGACAAGGGGAGGCTCTTCATTCATCAACAGCAAGTCTTGCCAAATTCCTGCGCCGCTACCTTCGAAGGGATCCATCACCATTTTGCGGTTCATGCTGCAACTCGGAGCACCATCGAGGCCCAGCGATGTCCTTGAAAAATAGTTCGCCACATACATCGGGTCGCTGCTGTTGTATTGATGGAAGGCGATGCCGACAAACTGGTCTTGATAATGCTCCTTCATGAATTCCATGCCGACCCATCCACGCGTACACCATCCGCAGCCAGTTCCCGTGTATTCCTCGACCACCGTGCGACGGGGCGCATTGCGCAAAATATTGATAAATTCGGCAGAAACAGAGGCCGTTTTGTCGTAGTTCTGACCGTTCACCTTGTCGAGCGTCACTTTGACGGTATAATATTTGTGGTCAGACGGGCTGGTGCCCTCCACTTCGGCGATTCCGCTCTGATTCAGTCCGGCTGGAATCGGAGTTTTGAACGTGAATTGCTTTTGTTCCTTTTTGCCGTCGATTTCGATGGTGTAATCGATGGTTTTAATGGCATTTTTACCATTACTATCGACCGTAAGACGAGCCTTGAAAGGTTTATTGGGAGACAGTATCAAGGATTCCAAATCCCTGAGTTTCACGTTGTATTCAGACAAATTCAAGTTGGCGATGGACAGTTGCAGCGGTGAAATGCCAAAACCTTGGTTCGAGTAGTCGCCCCAACCGTCGTCGTTGATTTTCAGGAAGAGGGAATTGGGCTGAGAACCAGCGCCCACGGCAACGGGAAATTGTGCCGTAGAAGTGAACGTGTAGCCGACATAGACATCGGTGGCGGGAATCGTGAAGTCTTCGGTGAGCGGTGCCTTCACATAGGAACCTGGCACGAACGAATTGCTGGGAACATTCACCAATACGAGGTTTTCACCGTCGAGGTTGGTTCGAACCCATGCCGTGACCCCTGTCATCGAAGAGGACTTGATGGGAATATTGATGCTTTTCAGCGTTCCTCCGGCGAGTACATCGGGCAGTTTCACGGCCACGCTCAAAGTGGCGGTCTGACCGATTCCGATGGAGTTCCAACTACTGGCGCTACCGTTGAAATAACTCCAATAGACAATATTGTCTTCTCCTGCGAGCATCGGAGTTTTTTGCGCGGATTCTACATTCTGCTGACCGAATTTTTCGGCAGGATTTTTCTGAATCATTTGTGCCGAAAGTGCTGTGACAAAAGTCAGGGCAACAATGGCTGAGAATAATCTTTTCATCATCGTTTTTTTCACCTTTTTACTTTTTTACCTTTTTACCTTTTCACCTTTTTAACGGTCTTTCCGTTGTCGTATTTCACGATGTTCACACCCTTCTGACCTTCGTTGATGCGTTGTCCGGCGGTGTTGTAGCGTGCCGTTTCTTTCGCTTCGTCGTTTTCAAGGTTATCGACCGATGCCGGGTCTTTGTAAATCAGGTTCACCGTGATTCTCGGACCTTCTTCGTCGAGGGTGTAAACCTTCGTCAGTGCGTTGTAGATGTAGAGGTTCACCTGCAATTCCACCGTGCAAGTTCCGAAACCATCTTCGTCGGGAATCCATTCGGCCTGAATGTCCTTTTTGTCGGCGGCCACCAGCGGACCTTGCGGTGTGGAATACTTGCCCGCAGCATCTTTTTGCACGCAGTTCTGAGGGAAACAAATCTGGAATGCTCCGTTGGGAATGGACTTGATTTCGTAGTCGATTCCTACGTAAACATCGTCTTCAGAGGCATTCGTCACAAACAATCCCGTTTTGAACAAGAGATCGCCGAAAACGTCTTTTTCGCCTTCTGCGACATTCACCGTGGCACCGTCGGCCACTACTTTTCCGTCTTTATCGACGAACTGAACTGGAAAATCCTCGTCTGCGAGGGCGAAATTTGTTGCGAAAAGCAACATCAGAATGGAAGTAAAAATTTTTTTCATAAGTGTTTTATTTAAATTTGACTTTTTACTTTTTTACCTTTTCACCTTTTTACCTTTGTTCGACTTACACAAAGAACACCGTCTTTTTCGTTCCAAAGAAAGGCGACAACCGACAGATTTTCGACCTTCCAATGGCTTTCGACGGCCTTCGAATAGTTGAATTCCACCTGTTTTTTCTCGCCTGCACCCTGACGATAGAGGTCGCCATAGAGGTCGCTGGTCATCGAGGCGCGGAAAACGTGGTGGTGAACATAGTTTTCGTTGGGCGAACCGTCGCCCATCAGTTGCACGTAGTTGCTGTTGCCACCCTCGGCATTGATGTTGTCTTCGATGATCCACACCTGCAGCCGTGCGTCGATATTTTCAATGGGAGTCGAGGGTTGAATGGTGACATCAATCGTCTTGCCATCGGCACAATTCGCCAGCATTTTCTCGAAAACGACGGGCGAAATCTTCGCCATTTCGGCAGTCACGGCGGCAGCATATTGCTGTGGGTCGTAAATCGGTGTTCCACGATTGATTTTCACGCCAGGCTGAGCCTCGATACCCCAGTGGGTGAAAAATTCGTCGCCCTCGGCAGTTCCGAGGTCGCTCAGAAACGCTGCACTCATGTTCGAACGCTTGTGGGCGAAGGGTCCGCTGTGGATGGCGACGGGAATGATGTTTTCCTCGCCGAGCGTTCGCTGCAATTCGTGAATCACGTCGCTGGCCGCGGGACAATTCACACAGGCCTGACCCGTGAAATCCTCGATGAGCACGGCACGCTGTACCTCACCTCGGTCCACAATAATGAACCGTTCCGATTCGGCAATGTCGGAGCAGGATAATAGGATGAAAGTCAGAAGGTATAGGGGTAATTTTTTCATAAGCTCAGAAATTATAATTATACGACAACGTAAAACCCTTTTGTGCAGGCACATAGCGACAAACACCGCCCGAACAGTTGTAGCCGGCGCGGGTGCGACCGTAACCCACCTGAATGCGATGGGAACCCAAATGGCAGGTGACGAGTCCTTGATAGTAATGGAGGTCGGTTTCGCCGCAGTTCCACTGGTCGCTGATGGTGAACATCCAGTTGGGCAACACCGACAGTTCGAGCAGTGCAAAAGCCCAGTCGCCTTGGTCTTGTTGGGTGGTCAGATACTGCAATTCGCCGCGCAACGTCAGTTTTTTGTTCATTTTATACTTGCCCTCGGCCACGAAAATGTCGCTGTGAATCATACCGCCTTCACCCTCGACGATGGTTTTGTTGTAGCGTTGGTTCATATACATCAAGTTCAATTTGAAATCGCGGCTCAGACGCTTGTCGATTTGGATGTTCAAGTCTTGATAATAGGTTTGGTCGCCCCATTTCCAAAAAGCCGAGCCGTAGCCGTTGGAGCCTGCGCCGAGGAAAAATTCGCCCGGGAAGATTTCCGTGGGATGCGGACTCTGGTCGATGGCGTGAACGTGGGAGAAATTCACTTTTACGCCCGTGCCATACTTACCGCCGAGCACCGTGTTTTTCTTGAACGTATAGCCCAATTCGGCTTGATAGGCCCATTCGCCTTCGGGATGGGTGGCATAGGGATACATCGCTGCCAGCGCGTAGGTGTGGTCCATCGTGAAGGCTGGCAGATGGTTCAAAAACGACGACGTTCCGTGCATCGAGCGACGCGAGCGAAACGACATGTTGTCGGAGCGTTTCGCCTGCAACAAAAGGCTCAGTCCGCGCTTCGAATACGATGTCGAGAGCATTGCCACATAGCCTTTTCGGTAGATATAGCCGTTGTCGAACGAAGGGTCTTGCGTTTTTTGCGCATATTCTGCCAAAATGTTCCATCCGCCGTGCGACACACTCGCCCGCACATCCCACGCATTCACGTTTTCAGGCAGGTTCAGTTGATAGGTTGGCGTGGCGAAAATCTCGTCGTCGGAGGCTTTTTCGTGCTTGTTCACAAACGATGCACCGAGCGTCACGTAGGTGTTACCCTCGGCCAATGCGTGAATCCATTTGTCGATGTTCAGTTCGACGTCGCCGCCCGTCACCCAAGCCTTGTTGTGCGACCAATAACGGCGCTGACGGCCCGTGACGGCCTTCAACTGGACACCTTCGACGGGTTTATAGACCACCCGACCGCCCAACAGCGAGTTGTCGATGCCCAGCGAACGCTCTTCGTAGGTGCGAAGAACGAATCCCGAACCGAATTGCTCGTAGAAATGGCCGGCGGTCAGTTCGAGATTCTTCGCCGGACGACCTTTTACAAAGAAATACGGCACGCCCCAGCCCTTGAAATCCTTTTCGAAGCCTGGCAACGGATGTTCCAGAAACTCGAAACGCGCTCCAGCATCGACATATTTGCTTTGCAAAGCCGCTTCCACATAGGTGTTCGTCAGTGCCCAGTCGCTGGTTTCTTCCGTGCCGATGGCCTCGTCGTTCTGCGGAATGAGAACGTCGCTCTGAACGCTACCCGTCACCACGATTTTGTCGGATTGGGCATGGCTTCCCGTCGTCCAGCAAAACGCCGAAAACAATATAAAAATTCCTTTTTTCATCATTTACTCCACCAATTCCCTGACTTTTTCAATCAATTCTTCTTCGGCTCCCTCGGTGTAACCGTTGTGTTTATAGACGATTTTCCCCTCGCCATCGACGATGAGCACGTAGGGAATCATCTGGATGCCCAACTGCCGTTTCAGTTCGCTGTTCGGGTCGAGCAACACTGTTTCGTAAGGCCATTCGTGCTGATCGACGAGTGGTTTTACTTTGTTGATGTTCTGGGCTTGGTCGATGCTAATCGCCACGAGTTTCACGCCCGTTTCCTGCTGCCATTCCTCATAAACTTCGCTGATGGCGTCGAGTTCGCGGTTGCACGGCTTACACCATGTCGCGAAAAACGAGATAATCATCGGTTTTCCGTTGTTCGACAGCGTGTCGGTGCGCACGGTCTTGCCGTTGATGTCCTTCAAGGTCACCGAAGGCAGTTGTGCACTCAATTCGAAACTCATTCCCAAAACCATCAAAATGGCTAACATCATTCGTTTATTCATATCGTTTTCCTGATTAAAATGACTAAAATTTGCACATAATACGCTGCAAAAATACGAAAAAATTTACGAATTCCATCTTTTTAGGGGAAATTATCCATGTTTCTGCATTTTTTTTGTACCTTTGCACCTAAATTATTTGATTTTTTTTCTAAAATTTTGCTTTTTATGGAATATAATTTCAGAGACATCGAGAAAAAATGGCAACAGCGATGGGTCGAAAACCAGACTTATCGCGTCGTGGAAGACCCTGAGAAAAAGAAATTTTACGTTCTAAATATGTTCCCCTATCCGAGTGGAGCGGGACTGCACGTGGGACATCCGTTGGGCTACATCGCCAGCGACATCTATGCGCGTTTCAAGCGTCAGCAGGGGTTCAACGTGCTGAATCCGATGGGCTACGACGCTTACGGACTGCCGGCTGAGCAGTATGCGATTCAGACGGGTCAGCACCCCGAAAAGACGACGTTCGAGAACATCGACAGATACAGAAGTCAGTTGGACAAAATCGGTTTTTGCTTCGACTGGAGCCGCGAGGTGCGCACTTGCGAACCTGATTACTACAAATGGACTCAGTGGGCGTTTCAGAAGATGTATAACTCGTATTTCGACGAGGAATTGCAGAAAGCACAGCCCATCGAAAAACTGATTGAAAAATTCAAGGCTGAAGGCACTTGGCCTGCCGACGAAAAGGCGCAGGGCGAATTGCTGATGGAGCACCGAATTGCCTACCTCGGAGAAACGATGGTGAACTGGTGTGCTGAACTCGGCACGGTGTTGGCCAACGACGAGGTGGTCGATGGCGTTTCGGTGCGCGGCGGTTATCCCGTTGTACAGAAGCAGATGCGGCAGTGGTGTTTGCGCGTGTCGGCCTACGCCCAGCGGTTGCTCGACGGTCTCGACACCATCGACTGGACCGAATCGCTGAAGGAAACTCAGCGCAACTGGATTGGTCGTTCGGAGGGTACTGAAATGGAGTTTAAGATTGCCCCCTCCAACCACCCCCAACTGGGGGAGGCCTTCACCATTTTCACCACTCGCGCCGATACGATTTTCGGCGTGACCTTTATGGTGTTGGCACCCGAGAGTGAACTGGTCGCCCAACTGACGACACCCGAACAGAAACAGGCGGTCGAGGAATACCTCGCCTACGTGAAAAAGCGCACAGAGCGCGAGCGTCAGATGGACCATCGCGTCACGGGCGTTTTCTCGGGTTCGTATGCCATCAATCCGCTCACGGGCAAGGAAATTCCCATCTGGATTGCCGAATACGTGCTCGCAGGCTATGGAACAGGCGCGATTATGGCCGTTCCTGCCCACGACAGCCGCGACTATGCCTTCGCGAAGCATTTCAACCTGCCGATTATCCCGTTGATTGAGGGTGCCGACGTTTCGGAAGAGAGTTTTGACGCGAAAGAAGGTGTGATGTGCAATTCTTCCAACGGCGAATTCTCGCTGAACGGTCTGACCGTAAAAGAGGCGATTCAAAAGACGAAGGAATATGTCACCGAAAAGGGTTTGGGCCAAGTAAAAGTAAATTATCGCTTGCGCGACGCCATTTTCTCGCGGCAACGCTATTGGGGCGAGCCGTTCCCCGTCTATTACAAGGACGGAATGCCCTATATGATTCCTGAGGAATGTCTGCCGCTTGAACTGCCCGAAGTGAAGACCTACCAACCGACGGCGACAGGCGAACCGCCACTCGGAAATGCTCAGAAATGGGCGTGGAACGTGGAAACGAACGAGGTGGTCGATAAGTCGCTCATCGACAACGTGACCGTTTTTCCATTGGAACTCTGCACGATGCCCGGATTTGCAGGCAGTTCGGCGTATTACCTGCGCTATATGGACCCGAAAAACGACCAAGCGTTGATTTCCGACGAGGCTGCCGAATATTGGAAAAATGTCGATTTGTATGTCGGCGGTTCCGAACACGCCACTGGCCACTTGATTTACGCCCGATTCTGGAACAAATTCCTCTATGATTTGGGCGTGAGCCGCGTCGAAGAGCCGTTCCAGAAACTCATCAATCAGGGAATGATTCAGGGAAGGTCGAATTTTGTGTATCGCATCGAAAACGACGGCCCCAACAAGGGAAAATTCGTCAGTTTCGGACAAAAAGACAATTATCACGTCACCCCGATTCACGTTGATGTGAACATTGTTCAAAACGATATTCTCGACATCGAAGCATTCAGAGCGTGGCGCCCCGAATATGCCGATGCATCCTTTGTGATGGAAGATGGTTCCATATTGACTACCACCCAACACCCAACACCCAACACCCAATACAAATGCGGCTGGGCCATCGAAAAAATGTCGAAATCGATGTTCAACGTGGTCAATCCCGATATGATTGTCGAGAAATACGGTGCCGACACGCTGCGCCTCTACGAGATGTTCCTCGGTCCTGTCGAGCAGTCGAAACCGTGGGACACCAACGGCATCGACGGCTGCCACCGATTCTTGAAGAAATTCTGGAATTTGGTTCAGGGAGTCGAGGAATCAGAGAATAAAGAAGCGACGAAAGACGAACTCAAATCGCTGCACAAACTCATCAAAAAAGTGACGCAAGACATCGAAATGTTCTCGTACAACACCTCGATTTCGGCCTTTATGATTTGTGTGAACGAACTCTCGCAATTGAAGTGCAAAAACCACGATGTGATGCGCACGCTCGTCACGCTGATTGCGCCCTTCGCACCGCACATCGCCGAGGAACTTTGGGAAATGCTAACACCTACCACCCAACACCCAACACCCAGTAGCGTCTGCGACAGCCCGTGGCCGAAGTGGAACGAGGAGTATTTGGTCGAAAACAGCGTGCGTCTGGGCGTGGCGTTCAACGGAAAAACCCGTTTCGATATAGAATTTGCCGCCGATGCCGCCAACGACGTCATCGAAAAGGCCGTCTTTGCCGACGAACGTACTGCGAAATACATTGAAAATCAAGAAGTTCTGAAAGTCATCATCGTTCCGAAGCGAATGGTGAACGTGGTGTTGAAGAAATGATTGAAAGATTGAAAAAATGACATAAAAATGGCCATTACGATTGATAAAAAAATTTGGTTGGCCGAGTCGAAAGACTATTTCGGCATCACTTTCGGCCTTGTGATGTATGCGTTTGGCTTCACGTTTTTCCTGATGCCTTACGAAATTGTGACGGGTGGCGTGGCTGGTATCGCCGCCATCACGCAGTATGCGACGCAAATTCCGAACCAATACACCTATTTCCTCGTGAATGCTGCGCTGTTGTTGGTCGGATTGAAGATTCTCGGCTGGAAATTCCTGATGAAAACCATCTACGCTATCATCGTGCTGACCTTCCTGCTCGGTTTGATGAAGGAATTTGTGCCACGCGACGAGGCGGGTGAAATGGTGAAAATTCTCGGCGAAGGACAGGATTTTATGTCGCTTATCATCGGCTGTATGCTCACAGGTTCGGCAATGGGACTGATTTTCGTGAACAACGGCTCGACGGGTGGCAGCGACATCATCGCCGCATCGGTAAACAAATACTACAATATGTCGCTCGGTATGGTGCTGGTGTTCGTCGATTTCGTCGTCATCGGCAGCTGTTTGTTCATTCCGCAGTTCGGCACGATGCTCGAAAGGCTCTATATGGTCGTGTTCGGCTTCTGCACGATGATCATCGAGAATTTTATGCTCGACTACGTTTATAACCGCCAGCGAAGCAGCGTCCAATTCCTGATTTTCTCGGAGAAATGGAAGGAAATTGCCGACGAAATCGGCACGAAGATGGAACACGGCGTGACGATTCTCGACGGACACGGCTGGTACACGGGTCAGAAGCGCAACGTGCTGTGTATTTTGGCGAAGAAAAACGAGAGTCCCGCCATTTTCCGCATCATCAAGAACATCGACCCAAGGGCTTTCGTGTCGCAAAGTGCTGTCATCGGTGTCTATGGCGAAGGATTTGACCAGATTAAACATTGAAGATTGAAAATTGAAGATTGAAGATGATGAAAATTGTTTTTGCGACCAACAACCAGCATAAATTGGAGGAAATTCGGCAGATTCTCGGCGAGAAATTCGAGGTTTTGTCGCTCAACGACATCGGCTGCCACGACGACATTCCCGAAGACCACGACACATTGCAGGAAAATGCCCTTCAAAAAGCACAATTCATCGCTGAAAAATACGGCTACGACTGCTTTGCCGACGACACGGGCTTGGAAGTCGATGCACTCGGTGGTGAACCCGGCGTCCACAGTGCCCGTTATGCCGCCCTCGACGGCAACGGCTCGGAAAGTCACGACAGCGAGGCCAATATGCGAAAATTATTGCGGAAATTAGGAAATAATAACAATCGCAAGGCACGATTTCGTACCGTTATCGCGTTATTAGAATCGGACGGCAACGGAAACAAGGTCGCCAAACTCTTCGAGGGCATCGTCGAAGGTCGCATCGCCCACGAGAAAAACGGCGACGAAGGTTTTGGCTACGACCCTATTTTCGTGCCCGACGGCTACGACCAGTCGTTTGCCGAACTCGGTGCCGACATCAAAAACACGATTTCGCATCGAGCGAGAGCGGTCGCGAAGTTGGCAGAATATTTTAAAAAATAAAAAAATGAAGAAAATTCTTGTTTCATTCGCCATTTTTCTGGCTACCACCGCGATTCAAGCCGCCAGCATCGGTTCGTGGAAGGCCTATTTGGCATACACCCATATCACCGAAATCGAGCAGGCCGGCCACGAACTTTTCGTGCTTGCCAGCAAAAACCTCTACCTCTACAACACGCAAGACCACAGCGTCCGCACCTTCAGTAAAATGGATGCGCTGAGCGACTGCTCGATTGCCCATATCGCGTGGAACCAAAAGGCGAAACGGCTTGTCGTCGTCTATGAAAACAAGAATATCGACCTGCTCGAACCCAACGGAAACTGCACGAATATGCCCGAATACTATATGAAATCGGTGACGGGCGATAAAACCGTGAACGACATCTATAATTACGACCAGTTCGCCTATATTTCCACGGGGTTTGGCATCCTGAAAATCAACGTTTCCAAGGGCGAAATCAGCGATACCTACCAACTCGGTTTCAAGGTGAACCATTGCTACATCGAAAATGGGAAAATTTTCGCTTCGTCGGAAACAAACGGACTCTACGCCGCCAACCTCAACAGCAACCTGCTCGACAAAGCCAATTGGAATCGCGTCGGCGACTACCATCCACAATCGAAAATCATCGACCCCGAACTGCTCGAAAAGGTGAAAGATGTGAATCCCGACGGACCGAAACTCAACAGTTATGAATACTTGAAATTTGTCGATGGAACGCTTTATGCCACGAACGGACTCACCGACGATGCAGGCATTATCCAGACTTTGAAAAACGATGAATGGGGTACGTTCAACACCGCAAACATCAGTCAAACGACGGGTTTGAGTTTCCCTGGAATCGTTGAACTCGACGTGGATCCGATGGACCCGAATCGCATATTAGCCTGTTCGCGAAACGGTGTCTATGAATTTAAAAATGGCGAGTTTGTCAAACATTATAACCACAAAAATTCGCCCATCGAAATTTTCGATAAAATCCACGAGGAATACGAACTGATTTTCACCGTGAAATTCGATAAAGACGGTAATCTGTGGTGTTTGAACAGTCAGGCGCCAACGCAATCCATCATCGAAATGGACCGTCAGGGCAACTGGTCGAGCCATCCCCACAGCGAACTGATGCAACTCAACGACGGCGGCTTCATCAATAAGAGTCTCGGCTCGTTGGAACGCATGATTTTAGACAGCAACAACCGACTTTGGTTCGTCAACGACCATTGGCGAATCCCGTCGCTCTACTGCTACAATTCCGCCACCGATAAACTCGATGCCTACACGACTTTCACCAACCAAGACATGACGACTTATGCCGTCGGAAAGGTGCATTGCGTCGAAGAAGACAAGTCGGGAAACATCTGGGTGGGCACAAATCTCGGTCCGTTCTATCTCGACCCGAAGCAATTTGGCGTCGATGACCCCATTTTCACACAGGTGAAAGTGCCTCGCAACGATGGTACAAACTATGCCGACTACCTGCTCAGCGGTGTGAATATTTCGGCGATTAAGGTCGATGCGGCGGGTAGGAAATGGTTCGGAACCTACGGCAACGGCGTTTATCTTGTCAGTGCCGATAATATGGAGCAAATCCACCATTTCACGGCGAACAACAGCGAATTGCTCTCGGATTATATCGAAGATTTGGCCATCGACGAGAATAGTGGCGAAATTTTCTTCTCGACTTCCGATGGTCTTTGCTCGTATATGAGCGATGCCACGACGGCCTACGAAACGATGGACAAAGACCATGTCTATGCCTATCCGAACCCCGTCAAACCCGATTATACGGGCATTATCACCGTTGTCGGACTGTCGTACGACGCCGATGTGAAAATCGTCACGGCCAATGGTGGTCTCGTGGCAGAAGGTCGTAGCAATGGCGGTACTTTCACATGGGACGGACGCGACCAAACGACAGGTCGGCGCGTGGCTTCGGGCGTTTATATGGTGATGGCGGCTACTGCCGACGGAAATAAAGGAACGGTATGCAAAATTGCCATCGTCAATTAAAAAAGCATTGGAGCATTGCGCTTGTCGGGCTGTTTTTTCCGCTGCTTTTGGCTGGAGCCATCCCGATTTTGCCCACTTTCGACGATTGGACATCGCTTGTTTCGCCCTCGCAAGAACCATTTTTCACGAAAGAACGCTTTTTGTTTTTCGGTTACCATTGGCGACCGTTTGACTCTATTTTCGGCTACATCGTGGGACGAAATCCGCAGTTGCTTTTCCCGCTGTTGAACCACATTTGCGTCGTCATCGGACACGTTGGCGGAACGATTCTCTTGTATCAAATTTTGTTGAAACTTGACTTCGGAAAAACATCTCGAAACCTTGCGACGCTGTTTTTTTTCCTTTCGCCTGGAATGTTGGCGACGGTGCTCGCTGTCGATGGTCTGAATCAAACTTACGCGAACCTGTGGGCATTGGCATCGGCACTGGCATATTTGTCGCTCAGAGGGCAAAAAAAATACGTTTTTTGGCTCGTTTTCGTGGCGATTGGAACGCTCTGCAAGGAAAATACACTGATGTGGGCGATTATCGTACCGATTTTGGCCTTCGGATTCGATAAAATTGACTTCCAAACATGTCGAAAAGACCTCATCATCGGCTTTGTTTTGATGCTGCTTTATGCCACAGCCATCTTTATTTTACCGAAAAACATCGAAATCCATCCCGAATACGTGCCCGAAGGTTCCAAAATCGTCACCAGTTTCTTTAAATTCCTGCTGACAACGTGGGTGGCGGTGGATTTTGCGGCACTGCTCCACGCGCCAAGTCGAAACATTTTCTTCGCTTCAGCAACGATTTTGCTGTCGCTCACACTACTCTACTTTCTTTTTATTAAAAATGCTTCTCTTTTCAAACAAAAATCGCTGATTTGCCTCGTTTTCAGCCTTTTCATCGCCGTCGCACCCCATCTTTTCACCGTTTTCAGTATGATGCACACCTACGCGGGATTGGCGCTCGCAGCGATGATCATTGGAACCATCATCGACCAAACAAAACATCGAAAATGGCTCAAAATTACCTTTATTTCATATTTCATTGCGGCCATTTTCGTCGATGTTCACCTTTGGTGGAAATCCTATCAATCGGGACTTATCGGACGAGAAATGGCACGTGAAATCATCGAAAAAACGGCTCAACCACCGAAAAATGCTTTTTTGATTATCATCGAAGACGATTATCCGCGACTTTCATCGTTTTGCGTGGTACCGTCCGACGCACTCGGATGGGGTCGTGCCGTGCAATTTGAAACTGATTATGAATGGCCGAAAATGGTAAACGACACCACAATTCAGCGCAACGCAATGGCTCAAAAAACGGCACAAGAATTAGCGCGACGCCAACTCGACTCCCAACAATTCGATGCCGTTTGGATCATCAACCATCGAACCATCGAAGTTCTTCCTTGAGTTTTATCCACAATCATTAATAATTATTTATTTTTTTATTTTTAATTTAAAAAAACTTTGGTGATGATGATATCCCGTTGATAATTTGAAAACTTTTCCTCAAATATTTTTGTTTTTTCGTTCTCCACATTCCATTTTTATTTCTCCACATTTTATAATTACATAAAAAATTGAAACTCAGATAATTATATAGTTATCCACAAAATTGAAAAATCGCCGATTGTTGATAATTTCATAACTTTTTTTCCGTTGATATTGTTGAAAAAAGCAGGAAAAAATCCAATTTCTTTCCCACTTTTCCACATAAATTCACCGAAAATATTTTTCAACGAATTTTATCCCACTTTTTCCACAAAGTTTTCCACAACTTTTTTCACAATGGTTTCGGGTTGAATTTCATTCAGGCACGCATAATCGCCCCGATGACACGGTTTTTTGCCGTAGATGGAACAGGGACGGCAAGGTAAATCGACCTGAACGGCATTGTCGGCAGACTGGTTCCAACCCATGAAACCGGCGAAAGGATGGGTGGCACCCCAAATGCTGACGGCAGGCGTGGCGACGAGCGATGCCAAGTGCATATTGGCGGAGTCCATCGTCAGCATGAGGTCGAGTTGGCGAATAAGCAGCAATTCTTGTTTCAAACCGTCGAGTCGGCCCGTGACATTGGTGCATTGCGGATATTTCGCCACCCATTGGTCGAGTTGCATTTTTTCGGTTTTTCCACCGCCGAAAAGGAAAATTTTCAGGTCGTTTCTTTGGCTGAGCAACTGAATGACGCGCTCCATGCGCTCCAACGGATAGATTTTTCCGATGTGGGCGGCAAAGGGCGCAATTCCAATCCATTTTTCAGCCGATTTTTGCCGTTGGAATTCGGTTGGCAGCACCGAGAAATCGGGGTCGTAATGCTCGTAAACATCAGCAAAGCGACATTCGACGGGAAAACCGAGTTTTCGGAACACTTCGGCGTAGTTTTCGAAGGGAGTGGGCTGCTGTTCAAGTTGTTTGTTGTGCTGCGCACAGAGTCGGCGACGCCCAGATTTGTGTTTGTTGATGTGTTCCACGTTGTTGCGACTGAGATTGAAGCGCATCCGCAGGTATTTCGAGCGCAACGTGTCGTGGAGGTCGGCAATGGCCGTGAAATGTTTGGCCGACAGTCGCCGATAGAGCGCATTCAGGCCTTTCACACCGCGATATTCGCCCTTGATGTCGGCTCCCATGAAACTGACATTCGGGGCCAATCCATCGAAAAAGGCGCGTGCAAACGGCTTGCTCAGCACGGTGATGCGAATGTTTGGATATTGTCGCGCCAACGAACTGACAATCGGCACCGTCATGGCGACATCGCCCATCGCCGAAAAACGGATGATCAACAGATGCTCAATCTTCACTTCTCAACTCCATTTACTCCTTACTCCTCGACTCCTTATTATATAATATTGGATTCGTCGCAGGGTCGTTATACATTTTCATCTGGCGATAGACCTTCATGAACTTCCGTCCTGCCTCGATGTCGGCCAGAAGTTGGTCGATGGCCGATGAAAGGTCGATTTGCTGTTCGAGCAGCACGCTGAGTTTCTGTCGGCAGCGGTCGAGATGTTCTTCCGACGCATCGGTGCGCTCGACCTGTTCGCGCATGTGATAGATTTTCAGCGCGAGAATGCTCAGGCGGTCGATGGCCCACGCTGGACTCTCGGTGTTGATGGTTGCATCGGGCAGCACCTCAACGCCGTGGTAGCGTTGCAGGAAATAGCTGTCGATTTGCTCCACGAGGTCGGTGCGCTCCTGGTTCGAGCGGTCGATGCGGCGCTTCAGTAGCAGTGCCTCGACGGGGTCGATGTGCGGGTCGCGAATGATGTCTTCGAGATGCCACTGCACCGTGTCGATCCAGCATTTCAGGTAGAGTTTGTTCTCGATCGAGTCGCGCTCGAACGGGTTGTTGATGTTGGCATCGACGTTGTCGGTCAGATGATAATCATTGATGACGCGAATGAAAATATCATTGCATTTTTCAGTGAATGTTGCCATAATTTCTTTCAAATTTTTAGTAGTAATGTTCATATTTTCGGCAAAAATAATCATTTATTTTGAAATGAGCAAAAAAAAGGCTCGAAAAATTGCACAATGTAGTATGGTTTGTGCAAAGATATGCGCTTTTTTTCAAAAAAAGTTTGGGTAATTGAATAAAAATTTGTTCCTTTGCACCCGATTTTGAATCAGAATAACATTATTAACAACTTAAAAAAGAAAAATTATGTCAGAAATCGAAAGCAGAGTACAAGCTATTATCGTAGACAAACTTGGTGTTGACGAAGCGGAGGTTAAGCCCGAAGCAAGTTTCACGAACGATCTGGGTGCCGATTCGCTGGATACCGTCGAACTCATCATGGAGTTTGAGAAGGAATTCGGCATTTCCATCCCCGACGACAAGGCTGAGAAAATTTCCACCGTTGGCGATGCCATCGCTTACATCGAGGAGAATGCGAAGTAAAAATAGTTAAGAATTGAAGAATTGAAGAGTTGAAAATTGAGGTTACAATGAGACCTTGGTGTTTTCAGTTCTTCAATTTTTCATTTTTTCATTTTTGATACTATGGAATTGAAAAGAGTAGTTGTAACAGGCCTTGGAGCCGTGACACCCGTCGGAAATTCGGTGGAGGAAATGTGGAAAAACCTCCTCGACGGTGTGAGCGGAGCCGCGCCTATTACGCATTTCGATAGTTCCAAATGCAAGACCCACTTCGCTTGTGAGGTCAAGAATTTGGACATCAACGAATGGATCGACCGCAAGGAAGCCCGCAAACTCGACCGCTATACGCAAATCGCCATGATTTCGGCGATGCAGGCCGTCAACGACAGCGGAATGGACTTGGAAAAGGTCGATAAGAACCGCATCGGCGTCGTCTATGGCGTCGGAATCGGCGGTATCAAGACGTTTGAAGACGAGGTGATGTATTACGCCCAGCACGTAGAAGACGGGCCGAAATTCTCGCCGTTCTTCATTCCGAAGATGATCAGCGACATTGCCGCCGGTCATATTTCCATCTACTACGGTTTCCACGGCCCGAATTTCGCCACGACGAGCGCCTGTGCATCATCGAGCAACGCTTTGGCCGACGCCTTCAACCTGATTCGCTTGGGCAAGGCCAACGCCATTCTCGCCGGTGGTGCCGAGAGTGCCATCTGTATGTGTGGCGTCGGCGGTTTCAACGCGATGCACGCCCTTTCGACGCGCAACGACGACCCTGCCGGAGCCAGTCGTCCGTTCAGCGCATCTCGCGACGGTTTCGTGATGGCCGAAGGTGCCGGTTGTATCATCCTTGAGGAATTGGAGCACGCGAAGGCTCGCGGCGCTAAGATTTACGCCGAAATGGTGGGTGAAGGACTCAGCGGCGACGCTTTCCACATCACCGCTAGCCATCCCGAAGGCCTCGGTGCGAGACTCGTGATGGAAAATGCCCTCAGCGATGCTGGTTTGAAGCCCGAAGACATCGACTACATCAATGTTCACGGCACGAGTACGCCCGTCGGCGACATTTCCGAGGTAAAAGCCATCAAGGACGTTTTCGGAGAGGCAGCCTACAAGCTGAACATCTCTTCCACGAAGTCGATGACAGGCCATTTGCTCGGCGCAGCCGGTGCAGTGGAGGCCATCGTGGCACTGTTGGCGGTGAAAAATGACATCGTTCCGCCGACCATCAACCATGCCGACGACGACATCGACCCGGAAATCGACTACAATCTGAATTATACGTTCAACAAAGCGCAGAAGCGCGAAGTGAGGGCAGCCATCAGCAACACGTTCGGATTCGGCGGCCACAACGCCTGCGTAGTATTCAAGAAATATGCAGATTAGTCATTTGATAGCACGTGTAAAGCTCCCTTTCCGCAAGGATAAGGAGCTTTATTCGTGTCTTTACGAGATTCTGGGCTTCTATCCGAACCACATCGACTATTATCGGACAGCCCTGCTCCACAGCAGTGCAGCGAAGCGCAACGACAAGGGAAAACCCGTCAACAACGAGCGGTTGGAATTTCTTGGCGATGCAATTCTTTCGGCAGTCGTGGGCGACATCGTCTATCGTCATTTCCCCGGAAAACGCGAGGGATTTCTGACCAACACGCGCTCGAAACTCGTGCAGCGCGAAACACTCGGAAAACTCGCTAACGAAATGGGAATCAACGAGTTGATTAAAGCCGCTGCGCAGAATCAAAACCACAACAACTATATGGGCGGCAACGCTTTCGAGGCACTTGTCGGCGCGATTTATCTCGACCAAGGCTACGATGCCTGTATGAAATTTATGAAAAAGCGCATTTTGAAACAGATGATCAACATCGACAAGGTGGCTTACAAGGAAGTGAATTTCAAGTCGAAACTGCTCGAATGGACGCAGAAAAACCGCGTGAAAATTGAATTTCGGCTGCTCAGTCAGAAAAGCGACAAGGGAAGTCCCGTTTTTGAATATCAGGTGCTGTTGGAAGGTGTCGAAGGCTGTTCGGCGACGGGCTACAGCAAGAAGGAAAGTCAGCAGAAAGCCTCGAAATTGACCCTCGAACAACTGCGTCGCAAACCCCAATTCATCGACGAAGTGTTTGCCGCCAAGAGCAATCGCACGAAGATGGAAGAGGAACCGGCCACGGCAGTGCCGAAAATCGAGGAAGAAGGCTCGGTTGAGACTCTGAATCAAGAAGAATCGACCCCGAAAATGCCCGAAAAGAAGCAAAAAATCGTCACCGAAGCCGACAAAATCCCCGTGTCGATTCTCGATGACGAAGAATTTGACTTGAGCGACATTTCCGCTCGCGAACAATCCCGCGAAGAAATCATTGCAGCGGCCGAAGCAGCCGCGTATGAAAAGTAATATGGAACAACAAAGAATTCTTGTCACAGGAGCCAGCGGATTTATCGGCAGTTTTATTGTCGAGGAAGCATTGTCGCGAGGCTTTGAGGTGTGGGCGGCCGTGCGAAAAGGCAGTTCGCGGCAATTTCTGTGCGACGAGCGCATCCGTTTCATCGAACTCGACTTGAATTCAAAAGCACGATTGGTAGAGCAGTTGGGCGAGCACAAATTCGACTACGTGATTCACGCCGCAGGACTGACGAAAACGACCGACGAAAACCAATTTTTCTTTGTGAATACGCGGGGAACGATGTTTCTTGTGGAGGCGTTGCAGGCGACGAAAATGCCGCTGAAACGTTTCATCTACCTGAGTTCGCTGAGTATTTTCGGACCGATTCGTGAGGGTCAGCCCTACACGGAGATTCTCGACACCGACGAGCCGAAGCCGAACACGGCCTACGGTCGGAGCAAACTCTTGGCAGAGAAATTTCTGGAGGAAAATGGCAAGCAAATGGCTTTTCCATACGTGATTTTGCGTCCGACGGGCGTCTATGGACCGCGTGAAAAGGACTATTTTATGATGGCGAAGTCGATTCGCGGACACGTCGATTTTGCAGCCGGTTTCAAGCAGCAGGACCTCACGTTTGTCTATGTGAAAGACGTGGTGCAGGCTGTTTTTCTCGCTTTCGACCGCGGTGAAACGGGTCGGAGTTACTTCTTGAGCGATGGCAACGTCTATCAGTCGTCGGCATTCAGCGATTTGATTCGAAAAGAACTCGGCAATCCGTGGTGTCTGCGGCTAAAAGCCCCGATTTGGTTGTTGAGAATCATCACGTCGTGCGGCGATTTGGTGGGTCGGCTGACAGGTAGCGTAACGGCATTGAACAACGATAAATACCACATTCTGAAACAGCGAAACTGGCGTTGCGACATCGAGCCGGCGCGTCGCGAATTGGGCTACGAACCGCACTATCAACTGGAGCGCGGCGTGAAGGAAACCATTGCGTGGTACAAGGAGAATGGATGGCTTTAAAAGTGAAAAGTGAAGAATCTTTTTATGTATAAATTTTAAAAACTGACGATTGAAACGAAAAATATGGCAAAAAACAAGGCACTTGGGTTGAAAAAAATTTTCAGTTTGGAGAAAAAACCAGTGAAGGGCTCGCTGGCCTTTGAATGGGTGGTTGTGGCCTACACGCTGCTGACCCTGTTGTTCATTTTTTTCACCTACACGAAACTGCCCCACGCCCACGCGATGATTGTCGGTCGCGTGCGCATCCTCGCCATCATTGCAGCGCTTTGGTTCGTCTATCGCCTCGCACCCTGTCCACTGACGCGAATGGCCCGTGTGGTGGCGCAGTTGGCATTATTGGCGTGGTGGTATCCTGACACCTACGAACTCAACCGAATCCTGCCGAATCTCGACCCAATTTTCGCGCAGGCCGACCAGAATTTCTTCGGCTACCAGCCTGCCCTACTCTTTTCGCAGCGAATGCCGTGGGCGTGGTTCAGTGAACTGATGGATTTGGGCTACGCCTCGTATTTCCCGATGATTGCCGTCGTGACATTCTACTATTTTTTCTATCGCTACAACGACTTCACCACGATGTCTTTCATCTTGATTGCGTCGTTTTTCCTCTTCTACGTGATTTTCATTTTCCTGCCCGTCACAGGTCCGCAATATTACTATTTAGCCATCGGTCCCGACAAGGTGCTTGCCGCCCAGTTCGACTCGGTGGGCGACTATTTCTACCACCACACCGAGCGCATTGCCAGCCCAGGGTGGTCGAAGGGAATTTTCTATCGAATGGTTGAGAATGCCCATCAGGCAGGCGAGCGACCCACGGCGGCGTTCCCCTCGTCGCATGTCGGCATTACAGTTGTTTTGCTGTTTTTGGCGTGGAAGGCGCAGTCGCATCGGCAACTGCTTTTCTGGTGCTTACTGCCTTTCGCTGTGTTGATGTTTTTCGCAACGGTCTATATTCAGGCACATTACGTTGTCGATAGCGTAGCAGGACTTTTCGCAGGAATCGCATTCTTTATGTTATTCAGTTATCTGTCAAGATATTTCAAACAATAGTCGAAACGATTTTTTAAGGTAAAAAGATGAAAAAATTATATATCGAAACCTACGGCTGCCAAATGAATGTGGCTGATTCTGAGGTGGTTGCGTCGGTGATGCAGATGGCGGGCTACGAGCCTTGTGATAATGCTGACGACGCCGATGCGGTGTTTCTGAACACTTGTTCGGTGCGCGAAAATGCCGAAAACAAGATTTACCATCGACTGGCCGAACTGAATGCGACGCGGAAGAAAAAAGGTTCGTTGATCGTCGGCGTTTTGGGTTGTATGGCCGAGCGCGTGAAAGAAGACCTGCTTGAAAACCACCACGCCGACCTCGTGGCTGGTCCCGACGCCTATCTACGACTGCCCGACCTCATTGCGCAGGTTGAGGCCGGTCTGAAAGCCATCGACATCGACCTTTCGACGAGCGAAACCTATCGCGACATCGTGCCGCAGCGCATCAGTGGCAACCGCATTTCGGGCTATGTCAGCATTATGCGCGGCTGCAACAATTTCTGCCATTATTGCATTGTGCCCTACACGCGAGGTCGTGAGCGCAGTCGCGATGTGGAGAGCATTTTGCGCGAGGTGCGTGACCTGAAGGAAAAAGGTTTCAAGGAGGTGACGCTGTTGGGTCAGAATGTGAATTCTTATTGTGCGAGGAGCGAGGAGCGAGGAACGACACGAGAGATTCGATTCCCCGAACTGCTTCGGCTTGTCGCCCGAACAGCGCCAGAAATGCGCGTGCGCTTTACGACGAGCCATCCGAAGGATATGAGCGATGCCACGCTGCACGTCATTGCCGAGGAACCGAACATTTGCAAGCAGATTCACCTGCCCGTGCAGTCGGGCTCGAACCGAATCCTCGAACTGATGAATCGGAAATACACCCGCGAATGGTATTTGGAGCGCGTGGCGGCGATTCGTCGAATCGTGCCCGACTGCGGCCTCTCGACCGATGTTTTCGTGGGCTATCACAGCGAAACCGAGGACGACCACGAGCAGACACTTTCGCTGATGCGCGAGGTGCATTTCGACTCGGCTTTTATGTTCAAATATTCCGAACGACCGGGCACCTACGCGGCGAAACACCTGCCCGACGATGTGCCTGAAGAGGTGAAATTGCGGCGATTGAACGAGGTGATTCAGTTGCAAAACGACCTGTCGGCGCAGTCGAACCTGCGCGATGTCGGCAAGGAGTTCGACGTGTTGGTCGAGGGTTATTCAAAGCGTTCCCGACAACAGCTTTGCGGTCGCACGGAACAGGGAAAAATGGTGGTTTTCGACAAGGGCGGCCATCATCCTTCCGAAATCGTCCGCGTCAGAATCACGAGCAGTACTGCCGCCACGCTCATCGGCGAATTGGTGAAATAAAACATTGAAAATCAAACAATTACATAAAAATTTAGACCTATGAAACGAATCGTATTCTTAACAATGGCCTGTTTTTGGGCTGTCACGCAAGTTTTTTCACAGTCGGCAACCAACGAAAAGCCCTTTACGGTGCCTGAAATCACGCAATGGACGGGCGGACAGGGCTCGACCACGCTCAGCGGTCGCGTCGTTGTCAAGTCGAAGGCGCTGCAAACCGTCGCCAAGCAGTTTGCCGCCGACTATGAGGCGATGTTTGGCCAAAAACTGACCCTCGTCGGTGGAAAAGCCAAGAAGGGCGACATCGTTTTGACGCTGAAAAAACTCGACACGATGCCGTCGGAAGGCTATCAAATGACGATTGGCGATGTTGTCGAAGTGGCATCGCCTGCCGAAATCGGCGCTTTCTGGGCCACGCGCACGCTGCTGCAAATCCTCGAAACATCACCCAACACTTCACACCTAACACCTAACACCCAACACCTAACACCGAAAATCCCCCAAGGCACCATCACCGACATTCCGCAATACAAAATGCGCGGTTTTATGCTCGATGTAGGCCGAAAATTCGTGCCGATGAGTTACCTGCGCAACCTCGTGAAAGTGATGGCGTACTACAAGATGAACACGCTGCAACTGCACCTGAACGACAACGGTTTTCCGCAGTATTTCGAGAACGACTGGATGAAGACTTCGGCTGCGTTCCGCCTCGAGTGCGACACCTATCCTGGCCTTGCCGCCAAGGACGGTCATTACACGAAGGCTGAATTCATCGAATTGCAGAAACTCGCCGAGTCGTTGCACGTCGAAATCATCCCCGAAATCGACGCACCGGCGCACGTTCTCGCCTTTACGCAATATCGTCCCGAACTCGGTTCGAAAGAGTATGGAATGGACCATTTCAACCTCTCGAATCCCGAAATCTACACGTTTATGGACGGTCTTTTCGCCGAATATCTCACGGGTAAGAACCCTGTGTTCCGTGGTCCGCGTGTGAACATCGGCACCGACGAATATTCCAACCGCGACAAAAACGTGGTCGAGCAGTTCCGTGCCTACACCGATTATTACCTCGCCCTCATCGAAAAATACGGCAAACAGCCGATGGTCTGGGGTTCGCTCACCCACGCAAAGGGAAAAACGCCCATTCGCCACGAAAACGTGCTAATGGCTTGTTGGTCAACCGATTACGCAGAGCCCGACTCGATGATGAAACTCGGTTATCGCATTCTTTCCATCCCCGATCGCTACAACTACATCGTGCCAGCCGCCGGCTATTATTACGACTACCTGAATTGCAAATGGCTCTACGAATCTTGGACGCCTGCGACGCTCTTCGGAAAGCCTGTCGCCGAGCAACATCCGCAGTTGGAAGGCGGTATGTTTGCCGTCTGGAACGACCACTACGGCAACGGCATTTCCACGAAAGACATCCACCATCGCCTCTACCCCGCGATGCACACCTTCTCGACGAAGTGTTGGACGGGTCAATTGACATCGCTGCCCTATGAAACATTTGACAAAAAACGACTCGAACTCAGCGAGGCGCCGGCGGTGAATGAACTCGGCAGACTGCCTGAAAACCCCGTAAAACTCGAGGTTGTGGAGGCCGGTCAGCCACTGAATTTAAAAATTCAAAATTCAAAATTCAAAATTCAAAATTCAATGATGGAAGCCGGCTACGACTATGCCGTTTCTTTCGACATCGACTGCGCAGCGGAGGCCAATGGAACGATTCTGACCACTGGCGAAAATGCCACGTTCTACCTCGCTGACCCCGAAACGGGTCGCTTGGCGTTCAGTCGCGACGGCTATCTCAATAAATTTAACTACAAATTGCCCGAAACAGGCCGTGTCACCATCCGAGTCGAGGGAACCAACGCCGAAACCCGTCTTTTCGTCAATAACCGCCACCGCGAAACACTTCGTAAGCGCGATGCCTATTCCGTCGGCGAACCGCTGAACACGATGCCCGACGCACCCTACCACACGACCGTCTATGTGCCCACGCGCCGAATGTTCTATGTCGCCACGCTCGTGTTCCCGCTCGAAAAAGCAGGCAATTTCAAGAGTCGCGTGACGAATTTGGAAGTAAGGAAACTTTGACAAGTGGTAATACTATTCTGTCCGACTATTTTCCTCTTTAAAAACAAAAATGTCCGAATCGATTGGCGGTTCGGATTTTTTATATCCTTTACTTCCCTCCCACGATTTTCTTGATATCGTTGAGTTTGTTGAGGGCTTCGACGGGCGTGAGGTTGTTGATGTCGAGACCGAGGATTTCGTCGCGAATCTGACTGAGCACGGGGTCGTCGAGTTGGAAGAACGAGAGTTGCATCCCCTCGCGGGTGTCGGACGACGGGTGGTGGGTGATAGGTGATGGGTGTTGAGTTCCCTTCGACTTTCCCTCCAATTCTCCGAGAATCACGTTGGCCCGCTTCACAATCGACTTCGGCATTCCGGCGATGTCGGCCACGTGGATACCAAACGAGTGTTCCGAGCCGCCACGCTCGAGTTTGCGCAGGAAAATCACCTTTCCATCGACCTCTTTCACCGAAACATTGTAGTTTTTGATGCGGCGGAACGACCGTTCCATCTCGTTGAGTTCGTGGTAGTGGGTGGCGAAAAGCGTTCGCGCACGGGCTTTCGGGTGTTCGTGAAGGTGCTCGACGATGGCCCACGCGATGCTGATGCCGTCGTAGGTCGAGGTGCCGCGTCCGAGTTCGTCGAACAGCACGAGCGAGCGCGGTGTGACGTTGTTGAGAATGTCGGCAGCCTCGGTCATTTCGACCATAAACGTCGATTCGCCGAGTGAAATGTTGTCGCTGGCACCGACACGCGTGAAAATCTTATCGACAAGACCGATTTTCGCGCTCTCGGCAGGCACGAAAGAGCCCATCTGGGCGAGAATCGTGATGAGGGCTGTTTGGCGCAAGAGAGCCGATTTACCCGCCATATTCGGACCTGTGATGATGATGATTTGTTGTTGTTGGGTGTCGAGTTCGATGTCGTTGGGAACGTAGTGTTCGCCGAGTGGCAGTTGTTGTTCGATGACGGGATGGCGACCCTGTCGAATGTCGAGCACGTCGTCGTCGCTGATGACGGGTCGCACATAGCGGTTTTCCTCGGCAATCTTCGCAAACGATAGCAGACAGTCGAGTCGGGCGACGAGCGCAGCATTCACTTGAATCTGCGGAATGAAATCCTGCATCGCCACCACCAGTTCGTTGAACAATCGCTCTTCCATCGCGAGAATTTTCTCGTCGGCACCGAGGATTTTCTCCTCGTATTCCTTCAGTTCGGGCGTGATATATCGCTCGGCCTGCGCCAGCGTCTGCTTGCGAATCCATTCCTGCGGAACTTTGTCTTTATAGGTGTTTCTGACTTCGAGATAATAGCCGAAAACGTTGTTGTAGCCGACTTTCAGCGATGGAATGCCCGTCTGTTGGCTTTCGCGTTCCTGAATCTGAAGAAGATAACTGCGTCCGTTCGACGAAATGTTGCGCAGTTCGTCGAGTTCGCTGTTGAAACCGCGTGCGATGACGTTGCCTTTCGACACCAGTTGCGGTGGGTCGGGCTGGATCTCGCGGGCGATGCGGTCACGGATGGTTTCGCAGAGGTTAAGGCGATTGCCGATGTCGGTCAGTGCAGCAGGTAACCCACCCTTGGGTTCCAGCGCTTTTTTGATGGGTTCGATGGCCAACAGTGCATTTTTCAGTTGCACGACCTCACGCGGCGACACGCGACCGACGGCCACTTTCGAAATGATGCGTTCGAGGTCGCCGATGCGCTGCAGTTGTTGGTCGATGAGTTCGCGGAAATTTGGTTCGCGGAAGAAATAATCCACCACGTCGAGCCGATGGTTGATGGGCGTGACTTCTTTCAGCGGAAACACCAGCCAACGGTGCAACATTCGCCCTCCCATCGGTGTTGTCGTGCGGTCGATGACGTTGAAAAGCGAGATGCCGCCATCTTGCATCGGCTGCACGAGTTCGAGCGAGCGAATCGTGAATTTGTCGAGTCGCACGTATTGGTCTTCCTCGATACGTTGCAGGTGGGTGATGTGGCCGACCGACGTGTGCTGCGTCATTTCGAGATATTGCATCACTGCGCCTGCCGCAATCACGCCGTTGCGCAGTTGTTCGACGCCGAAGCCCTTCAACGAGTGCGTTCCGAAGTGCTTCAGCAGTTTCTGGTTGGCGGTTTGCTCGGTGAAAATCCAGTCGTCGAGTTCGAAGGTCGAAAACGCGGCCATTGCCCTACCCGACGCCCCGAAATATCGCTCGAAATCGGCCTTTTTTTCGCGACAATAAAGCACTTCTTTCGGCTGGAAATTGCCCAGAAGTTTATCGACATAGTCGTAGGCACCCTCGCCCGTCAGAAATTCGCCGGTGGAAATGTCGAGAAACGCCACGCCACAGGCCGTTTTCCCGAAATGCACGGCAGCCAGAAAGTTGTTTTCCTTGTAGTTCAGCACGTTGTCGCTCATCGCCACGCCCGGCGTCACCAATTCGGTCACGCCGCGTTTCACGAGCGTTTTCGTCAGTTTCGGGTCTTCGAGTTGGTCGCAAATGGCTACGCGCCGCCCTGCGCGAATCAGTTTCGGCAGGTAGGTGTCGAGTGCGTGATGGGGAAAGCCCGCCATCTCTGTGTCGCCAGAATTTCCGCCGTTGTTACGCCGCGTGAGCGTGATGCCCAGAATCCGCGATGCTACGACAGCATCCTCGCCGTAGGTTTCGTAGAAGTCGCCGCAGCGAAACAGCAGCACCGCGTCGGGATATTTCTCCTTGAAAGCGAAAAACTGCTTCATCATCGGCGTCAAGCCTTTATCTTTCGTAGCCATATTTTTCCTAAAAAAGTTTCAACAATCGAATTACAAAAAGCAAAGGTACGAATAAAAATCGGAAAAAATACATTTCTTGCAAAAAAACAACGTCGGAAATTTGGACTTTCAACAAAAAAGTGTACCTTTGCAGGGTATCTATGAAAAAAAAGGATAGTCATGGAAGTCAGGATTTGCAAAGAAAAAAACTGTGTGAGGATTTTGCTTACGGGTCGGCTCGATTCTACTGCTGCCGCCACTGCTACTACGCTCATTGAGAAGGGTTTGGCCGAATACGAACCCATCAACGAAGTTATCTGTGATGCGCAAGATTTGGAGTATATTTCCAGTGCCGGACTGCGGATTTTTCTCATGCTCGCCAAGAAATATCGCAATTTTCGCGTGACGAATGCCACCCAGAACGTCTATGAAGTTTTCGACATGACGGGTTTCACGAAAATGATGACGGTCGAGCGCGCTTTGCGACGACTGAGTATCGACGGACTCGAAGAAATCGGTCGTGGCGGTGTCGGAATCGTCTATCGCATCGACGACGAGACGATTATCAAGGTTTTCCGCGAGGGAACCAGCCTCGATGAAGTCAAGCGCGAAATCACGATGGCAAAAGAGGCTTTCGTGCTGGGAATGTCCACCGCCATTTCGTTCGACTGCGTGCAGGTGGGAAACCAGTACGGTTTGATCTATGAACTGCTGAAAGCGCATACGCTGAGCACGATTGTCGGTCGCGAACCCGAGAAAGTCGATGATTTCGCCCGACTCTATGCCAATATGTTCCGCCATTTGCACAGCATCGAAGTGCCGTCGTATAGCCCGATTCCAAACGCCGCGCAGCAAGAAGAGCAATCGATTCGCACACTCGAACGCTATTTCGACGCCGCGAGCATCGACATTTTGTTGCAAATTGCTGGCAATATTCCAAACGCTAATCGGCTGTTACACTGCGACTTACAATCCAAAAACATCTTGATGCAAGGTTCCGAACCGATGCTGATTGACATGGGTGAGGTTTGCAGTGGCCATCCCTTGATGGATTTAGGTCATTCTTATTCGGCGATGGTCGAACTCGTGGGCGACTACGAGGCGGTCATCGGTCTGCCGAAGCCTTTGGGCAGCGATTTGTGGATGCGCATGGCCAACTACTATTTCGAGGGTTTGAGCGCCGCCGAAATCGCTCATCGCTTGGAGCAAATCAACGTGGTCAGCCGCGTGCGCAACTTCAGTTGGCTTTCGCTGAGCGACTCCTTCCCCGAAGAAGTCATTCGCGAGTGCCAGGAACTTTTCGTCGTGAAAGTCTTGAATCAGAAAGAAAAATTGTTAGACATCAGTAAAACATTTAACGATTGGACCTTATGAATTTAGATAAATTTAACCGCTGGCGCAAGTCGCTTCAGACACGCTCGACCATCATTGTGCTCGTCTTGGCAGCCGTTCTCATCGAATTGACCTCGTTGGTGCAGTATTTCTATGCCCGTCAAGGCATTCGCGAGGGTTTGGAGCATCGTGCCAAGACAGAACTCCAGTTGAAAGGCCTCGAAATTCAGCGAGTGATGACCGCCGTTGAAACCGCCGTCGATAACTCGGTTTGGATGATTGAGCAACAATTGGCATACCCCGATTCATTGCGGGGAATCCTTCGTCAAATCGTCAAGAAAAATCCGATGATTATCGGCACTGCCGTAGGTTTTGAGCCGAATTTCTATCCGAAATACGGACGATGGTTCGAACCTTACGCCACGCGCACGGAAGATGGCTTTATCGAAGTGGTGCAAATTGGTTCCGAAGAGCATGACTACCATCAAATGGAATGGTATTCCAAGCCCAAAGAACTGGGTAAAGGCTATTGGTCGGAACCCTATTTCGACAAAGTTGGCGCGATGAAAATGCTCTGCACCTATGCCGTTCCCATCCACGATTCCAAAGGTCGCACGGTGGGTGTGGTCGGTGCCGATGTGTCGCTCGACTGGTTGAGCGACCTCCTCAACGCGAACCCCATCTATCCTTCGGCCTACAACCTGCTGATTTCGCGTACGGGAAAACTGATGGCTTGTCCTGTGGAAAGCCTGATTTTGAACGCCAACATCCATGAGGCAACCGCTCGCGTCGAAGACACGACCGTGAACCGCATCAACCAGCAGATCATGTCGGGAATCAGCGGTCAGGCAACCGTCATCAATGAACAAGGCGAGAAAGACTACGTTTACTATGCGCCTGTGGAGGGCGAAACGGGTTGGTCGATGGCTGTCGTGTGCAGCGACCGCGATATTTTCAAGAGTTTGCGACAAGTCGCCTTCAACCTGCTGCTGCTGATGCTCGTGGGTTTGGCATTGATGTCGTATATCCTTTTCCGCACGATTCGCGGTTATAAGAATTTGCAGGCCATCTCAGCAGAAAAAGAGCGCATCGGTAGCGAACTCCACATCGCCAGTGCTATACAGATGAGCATGTTGCCCAAACTCTTTCCGCCCTACCCCGACCGCGACGACCTCAACATTCTCGGTTCGCTCACGCCAGCGAAGGAAGTGGGCGGCGACCTCTACGATTTCTATCTCCGCGACGAAAAACTGATTTTCATCATCGGCGACGTCAGTGGAAAGGGCGTTCCTGCCTCGTTGGTGATGGCGGTGACACGCTCGCTGTTCCGCACCCACTCGGCCCACGAGTCCGACCCGAGCCGCATTTTGACTTTGATGAACGACTCGATGGCGGAAATGAACGAATCGAATATGTTTGTCACTTGTTTCCTCGGCTCTTTCGACCTGCCAACGGGTCGTCTGCGCTACAGCAACGCCGGCCACAACGCCCCGATGCTCGTAGGACAAGGCGTCGGAATGTTGCCCGTCGAGTCGAACATTCCGCTCGGTGTGATGAACGGATGGCGCTATCCTTTGCAAGAGGTCATCATCGAGCCACAAACGACGATATTCCTCTACACCGACGGACTGACCGAGGCCGAAAACATCAACAGAACGCAGTTTGGCATGGAAAGAATGATGCAAACGGCCCAAAACATGTATGAAAAAGGTGAACATTCACCCGACAAACTGCTGCCGGCGATGGGCGATGCGGTCAAGGCATTTGTTGGCGAGGCCGAACAAAGCGACGACCTGACCATGTTCGCCATCCAATATACCAAGACGAAGCGAGTCGTGAGAATGCAGCGCAACATCACCCTGACCAACGACGTTCAAGAAGTTCCGAAACTCTCGGCCTTCGTCGATGAAGTGTGCGAGGAAATGGGCTTCGAAGCCACTGACACGATGCAGATGAACCTCGCCATCGAAGAGGCGGTGGTCAATGTGATGAACTACGCCTATCTGCCCGGTACGCAAGGCGATATCGACATCGTGGCGCAGGCCGATGACCTTTGCCTGAAATTCACCATCAGTGACTCGGGTACACCATTCGACCCGACCGCCCGACCCGAGGCCGACACGACACTTTCGGCTGAGGAACGACCCATCGGCGGACTGGGCATCTACTTGGTGCGACAACTGATGGACAGCATCAACTACGAGCGCATCGACAACAAAAACGTCTTGACGCTTCGCAAAAAACTCACGTCGAATGAAATCGTCGATTAAACCATCTGAAAAATGATTCATCTAAGCATTAAAATCACTAAAATTCAATAGAAATATGAACACAACATTCAAAGAGGAAAACGGAAATTTCGTAATGAAGTTTGAAGGGCGACTCGACACCGCAGCCGCTCCGCAGGTGGAGAAGGAAATGCAGCAACTCTACGAGTGCGATGGCCATGATGTCGTGCTCGACTGCACAGACATGGAATACATTTCGTCGAGTGGTCTGCGACTGTTTCTCGGTCTGCTGAAAACCGCCAAACCAAAGGGAAGCCACGTCTATATCACGGGACTCAACGACGACCTTCGTCAGGTGTTCACCATGACGGGATTCATCAATCTTTTTGAGTTTAAATAACCGATTTTTCGCGGTTTTTGAGCCTTTAATGCGCCTCAAGCCAGTTGTCGCCCCAGCCACAGTCGGCCACGAGCGGCACGTTGAGGCTGTAGGCATTCTGCATCTCCTCTAAGACGATGGCCTCTACCCTACTCTTTTCTTCGGGAAAGACCGAGAAATTGAGTTCGTCGTGGACTTGCAGAATCATTTTCGAGCGTATTTTTTCGGCTTTGAATCGCTCGTGAATGCGAATCATCGCCACCTTGATGATGTCGGCGGCTGAGCCTTGAATCGGTGCGTTGATGGCGTTGCGCTCGGCGAAATTGCGCACGGTGGCGTTGCGCGAATTGATGTCGGGCAGATAGCGCCGACGGTGGAACAGCGTTTCGGCATAACCACGCTCGCGAGCCGTTTGTTTCGCCTGTTCCATATAGTCGTGCACACGCGGGAAGGTCTGGAAAAAGCCGTCGATGAGCATTTTCGCCTCGTCGCGGCTGATGTCGAGCCGCTCGGCCAGTCCAAAGACGGTGATGCCGTAGATGATGCCGAAATTGGCGCGTTTCGACTTCGTGCGCTCGTCGCGGGTGACGTCGTCGATATTTTTTTTGTAGATGGTCGCGGCAGTGGCGGCGTGCAGGTCTTTGCCTTCGCGGAAGACTCGAATCATATTTTCGTCGCCCGACAGATGGGCCATCACGCGCAATTCAATTTGGCTGTAGTCTGCTGAAAAGAATTGACAATTTTCTTCCGGAACGAAGCATTTTCTGATTTCTTTTCCGTCTTCGCCCCTGACGGGAATATTTTGCAGGTTCGGGTCGCTCGACGAAAGTCGTCCAGTCGCCGTAACGGCTTGGTTGAACGAGGTATGAATACGTCCTGTTTGCGGATTGATGAGTTTCGGAAGTGCATCGACATAGGTGCCGAGCAATTTCTTCAAACCACGATAATCAAGGATTTCTCCGACGATGGGACTCTTCGAGCGCAGTTGCATCAGCACTTCTTCCGACGTGACAAACTGACCTGTTTTTGTCTTCTTCGGTTTCTCGACTATTTTCATTTTCCCGAAGAGAATGTCGCCCACTTGTTTCGGACTGGAAATGTTGAATGGCTCGCCTGCCAACTCGTAAATGTGCTGTTCGAGTTGCAACATTCTTTCAGTAAAAAGTCTTGACGTTTCTGACAACGCTTTTGTGTCCAGACAAACGCCGTTCATCTCCATTTCGGACAAGACGGGCATCAGTGGCATCTCGATGTCGCGGAACAACTCCTCTACCCCAGCCTCTTTCAATCGCGGCTCAAGCACGTTTTTCAAACGCAGTGTGATGTCGGCGTCCTCGCAGGCGTATTCATAAACCTGCGACGGCAGTAGGTCGCGCATCGATCGCTGTGCCCTACCCTTCGCGCCGATGAGTTGGTCGATGTGAATGGTTTGGTAGTTCAGCAACGTCTCGGCCATATAGTCCATATTGTGGCGCAGTTCGGGTTGCAGCAGGTAATGGGCAATCATCGTGTCGAACATCGGACCTTTCAGCTCGATTTCGTAGTGAGCCAATACTTCGAGGTCATATTTCAGATTCTGTCCGATTTTCAGAATTTTCGGATTTTCATAGACGGGTCTAAAAATTTCGACAATTTTTTGCGCTTCGTTGCGGTCGGCTGGCATGGGAACGTAAAATGCCTTCGTTTCTTCGACGGCGAAGCTCAAACCGACCAATTCTGCCTCAATCGGGTTCGTCGATGTGGTTTCCGTGTCTAAACTGAGAATTTCATTTGTCAAGAAAAAATCACAAAGTTTTTGCATTTCTTCTTGATTATCAATGAGTTGGTAATTGTGAGGGGTCGTTTGAAGGGTCAAAAAATCGGGATTTTTTTTGATTTCCGTATCCTCGGGCGCAAAATTTCCAAACAAATCGAGTTGTCCATTAACAATCTTTGGTGTTTGTGTTGGTTTTTTAAGAATTTTGTCGGCCAAGGTCTTGAACTCGAGTTCGGCGAAGAGGGCACGTAATTTTTCCTCGTCGGGTTCGCGAAGTTGCAACGAATCCAAATCGAGTTCAATCGGAACGTCGGTTCGAATCGTCGCGAGGAATTTCGACATCCGAATATCATCGACGTGCGTCTCTACTTTCTCGCGCAATTTTCCTTTGATTTGGTCGGAATGTTCCAAAAGATTGTCGATGTTGCCAAACTCCTCGATGAGTTTCACGGCAGTTTTCTCGCCAACGCCCGGACAGCCCGGGAAATTGTCCGACGAGTCGCCCATCAGCGCCAAAAGGTCGATGATTTGGTCGGTATTTTCGATGGCATATTTCGCGCAAACCTCCTTCGGCCCCATTTTTTCGTAGCCGCCGCCGTGACGCGGACGGAACTGGAAAATGTTGTCGCGAACGAGTTGTCCGTAGTCCTTGTCGGGTGTCAGCATATAGGTTTCAACGCCCATTTTCCCCGATTTCATCGAGAGTGTGCCAATCACGTCGTCGGCCTCAAACCCATCGACCTGCAAGCACGGAATGTGCCACGCCTCAAGCAATTGCTTGATGATCGGCACCGAGCGTTTGATGTCCTCGGGTGTTTCCTCGCGCTGTGCTTTGTACTCGGGAAACGCCTCGTTGCGGAAGGTTTTTCCGTGATCGAAAGCCACGCCGATGTGCGTCGGCTGCTCTTTGGTGATAATCTCGTTGAGCGTGTTCACAAAGCCCATCACTGCCGATGTATTCAGCCCTTTCGAGTTGATGCGCGGGTTCTTGATGAAGGCATAATACGCACGGTAAATCAGCGCGTAAGCATCGAAAAGAAACAGTTTTTTCATACGAATTTCAATTTTATCGCGTAAAATTACAAATTTTTTGGCAAATTTCCTGATATTTTCTGTAATTTTGTATCAAATTTTTGAAAACAATGGATTATTTATCGATTATCAAACAGCCGATTTCGACAGAAATAGCCGATTTCATCGAGATTTTCAACCAATCGCTGACCCACGAAGACGGAATGCTCGGACAGGTTCTCGAACACATTCGACAGCGCACGGGCAAGCGGATGCGACCGATTTTGATTCTGCTCATCGCGAAAGGTTTCGGTAAAATTTCGTTCGTGACACAGCACGCTGCTGTGGGCTTGGAACTGCTGCACACGGCCTCGCTCGTTCACGACGACGTGGTCGATGAGAGTTCAGAACGGCGCGGACAGGCCTCGGTGAACGCGACCTATAATAACAAGGTGGCGGTATTGGTGGGCGATTTTATCCTCTCGACCGCGCTCTTGAATGTGGCGAAAACGGGCGACCAACGCATTGTGGAAAACCTCGCCGAACTGGGTAGAACATTGTCGAATGGCGAGATCCTGCAACTGACGAATATTCAGAACGAGGATTTCTCGGAAGAGGTTTATTATCAGGTGATTAACCAAAAAACAGCGGCACTTTTCGAGGCTTGCGCAGGCATCGGGGCGCTTTCCGTTGGTGCCAACGAGGACGTGGTGGAAGAGGCGAAGCGTTTTGGCCAAAATTTGGGCATTATTTTCCAAATTCGCGACGATATTTTCGACTATTACGACTCGCCCGAAATCGGTAAGCCGACTGGCAACGATATGGCAGAGGGAAAACTCACTCTGCCTGTGATTTATGCGCTCAACCATTCGTCGTTCGACTCGATGACGAAACTCGCCCGAAAAGTGAAAGCAGGCACCATCAATCCCGATGAAATCGCCGTTTTGGTGGAATTTGCGAAGCAACAGGGCGGTATCGAATACGCCGAAAAACGGATGTGGGAATTCCACGCCGAGGCCGTCGGATTCATCGAGAAATGGGTAGAGGACCCCGCTGTTCGCGAAGCCCTCCACGCCTATCTCGATTATGTCATCAAGCGGAATAAATAGTCGTTTTCCGCCGCTGAATACTTAGAAAAATTTGATTTCCTGACCCTCAATTTCGCTGAGAAGCAGGTTGGCAAGGCGCGATGTGCCAAGTCGTAACCATTTGTTAGTCAGCCATTTATCACCCAGAACTTCCTTCACAATCGTGTAGTAGATCAGTGCGTCGCTCACGGTGTTGATGCCGCCAGCCGGCTTGAAACCAACCTGAATACCCGTTTCGTCGTAGTATTCCTTGATGGCCTGACACATCACGTATGCGGCTTCAGGCGTGGCCGAAATCTTCTCTTTTCCCGTCGAAGTTTTGATGTAGTCGCCACCGGCATACATCGATAAAATCGACGCTTTTTTAATGTTCGAACCTGTAACGATGTCGCCAGTTTCCAGAATCACCTTCATCGCGACATCGTCGCCACAAACCTGCTTTAACTCCGAAATTTCCTCGCAAACGCTCTCATAATCGCCGCTGAGGAATTTTCCGACCGGCATCACAATGTCGATTTCCGTTGCGCCATCTTTCACGGCAAGGGCGGTCTCGGCAATTTTCACCTCGATCAACGCCTGCGACGACGGGAAACTACCGCTCACGCAAGCCACCTCGACACCCTCGACTTCGAGCGTCTCGCTCACCGTGCGGGCGAAACAGGGATAGACGCAAATCGTGGCCACGTGGGGTAGGGCGGGGTACTGCGCCGCGAAGTCGTTCACACGCTCGGTGAAGGCCATCACGCTCTCGTCGGAGTCTGTGGTCTTCAGCGTGGTCAGTTCGATGCTGCCAAACAGGAATTTTTTCACGTCGAGTGTGTCGTTTTCAGGCACTTTCTCGGCAATGAGTTTCGTGACGGCGGCTTTCACCTGCGCGTCATCCACTTCGAGGTTGTATTTCTTCAGAATATCCTCGATTTTGTTGCTGTAATTGATGATTTCTTTTGCCATAATTTTCATATTTAATGTTTAAAAATCGTCGGTTTCATCGTCATTTTATGCTTTTAGTTTTGGATTTTCGATGTGGCGCAACGAATCGCGACGGGTCTTTTTCTCGATGCTCTTTTTGAGTTCTTCCGTGAGGTCGATGCCCGTTTGATTCGCCAGACAGAGCAACACCCACAGAATATCGGCCATTTCTTCGCCGAGCGCTTGCTGTCCGTTGTCTTCGCTGCGTGGGTCGGTCGTTTTCCACGACTGGTCGCCGTAGCGTCGTGCCATCACACGCGCCAGTTCGCCTACTTCCTCCGTCAGCACCGCCATATTCGTCAGTTCCGAGAAATAGCGAACGCCATATTCGCTAATCCATTGATTTACAATGTTTTGTGCTTCTTTGATAGTCATAGTTATAATAGCTAATATAATCTTGTTTTTTCATCTTACACCCAATCTTCCACTCACCAGAATAGAATAAATATCCTATAAATAGAATACTAGAAATCAATAATAATTTTGCAAATATGTTTATAGTTTTTGATTCCCAGATCAATTTCGGTAAAATTAGTATGAATCCGCCCCAATATAAAATTCTAAAAATACTTATACCTAAAATGTTGTATCCAGATATTTGTGTGTAGTATAATGATAGAAGTAATATCCATTGAATCATCGGGATGCAAACTGCCATAATAAGCATCAAAATTCCTAAATAAAATAATAAATTGATAATCTTCTTTTTCATTTTTATCTGAATTAAATAACGTATATGATAATGAGAGTCATAATTCTAAGCTCCTCCATATGATATTGCTAAAAAAATGTAAGTCAAAAATAGCCATCCTCCAGCAAAGACCTTAGCTAATCGTGATCCTTTTCTATGAATGAGAAGGAAATATAGGCAGAACAAAGCAAACAATCCACATATATTTAAATTTAACAGCCAGTAAAATTCGTTTCCTATTAGCAAACTTGCAAACCAATTTACGAATAATATAACTGACGTATAGATGGTTATTTTATCAATTTTCTTTTCTGTTTCCATTATTCTTTGTTTTTAGTGTCCATATAAATCGTTACAGGCCCATCATTTTCAAGTTTCACTTGCATATAGGCTCCAAATTCACCCGTTCCAACGGGTTTTCCGATGATTTTTCCGAATTCCGAGCAGAACGATTCGTAGAGCGGAATGCTGATTTCGTGTCGCGCAGCGCGAAGCCACGACGGACGATTTCCCTTTTTATACGAAGCAAATAGCGTAAACTGGCTGACGACCAACGCCTCGCCGCCCATATCGAGAATACTCCTGTTCATCACGCCTGTATCATCGTCAAAGATGCGCAGATTGGCGATTTTGCGCACGAGCCAATCGACATCCTCCTGTGTGTCGCGTTCTTCCACGCCCAGAAGGATGAGCAAACCCTTGCCAATCGCCGATTTCTCGCGCTCTGCAATGGTCACACTCGCGCTGTTCACTCGCTGAATGACTGCTCTCATCCGTTTTTTGTTTGCAAAGATACGGGAAAAAACTGTAATGACAAAATTCTCCGCCTTTTATTGATGGAAATGCTCGTAGATGAGCGATGATTTTTTTGTTCCGACAACCGCCGTAAGTTCTTGAATTTCAGCGACTTTAATCTTCTTGACACTCTTAAAATGTTTCAAAAGTAGGTCGCGGGTTTTCGGTCCGACACCTGGAATGTCGTCTAACTCACTGTGTAGCAAATGTTTAGAGCGTTTGTCTCGATGAAAGGTGATGGCGAAACGGTGAACCTCGTCCTGAATGCGGGCGAGGAAATGGAAAAGTTCGCTATTTGTCTCTAAACCTATGACTTGCGGCGGATTACCGAAGAGCAATTCGTTGGTGCGGTGGCGCTTGTCCTTGGCGAGTCCAGCGATGGGAATTTGCAGGCCGAGTTCACCTTCAACCACCTCGCGCACGACCGACATTTGCCCGATTCCACCGTCGGTGATGATCAAGTCGGGTAGGGTAGTGCCCTCTTCCATCATACGGCTGTAGCGGCGGCGCACCACTTCCTGCATCGACGCGTAGTCGTCGGGACCTGTCACCGTCTTGATGTTGTATTTTCGATAGTCCTTTTTCGACGGTTTCATCGCCTTGAATACCACGCATCCAGCCACCGCATCGGTGCCAGAAATGTTGGAATTGTCGAAACATTCAATTTGGTAGGGCAGTTTCGGAAGCTTTAATTTAGTCTGCAATTCCTTCATCAACCGCGTCTGTTTTTGTTCAGGATTCAGTTTTTCCGCCTGTTTCAATCGGTCGAACTTGTATTGTTTCCCGTTCATCTCCGACAAATCGAGCAGGTGCTTTTTGTCACCACGTTGCGGCGTAAACCATTCCGCATCGGGCAATTTCCACGACAGTTCAAAAGGAACAATCACCTCTTTCGCAGTTGATTTGAACCGCTCTCGAATTTCGGGAATCGCTGTCAAAAGCAATTCTTCGTCGGTTTCATCGAGTTTTCGCTTGTATTCGTAGGTAAAACTTTGGTTAATTGTGCCGTTTTTGACGTGAATATAGTTGATGAAAGCGTTTTTATTCGCGTCATCATCGGTAATCGTAAAAACATCGACATCTTGAATCGTGTAGCTGACAATCTCGCTTTTTGCGCAGAAATTCTCGATGAGAACGTACTTTTTCTTCAATTCTTCCGCCTCTTCAAAGCGCAATTTTTCGGCTTTTCTCATCATTTCCTCGTAAATTTTCTTGCTCAAATCGCGCGTGTTGCCTTTCAGAATTTCTTTCGCCTGAGCGATATTTTCCACGTATTCATCGTGATTTTGCTTCCCGATACACGGTGCATCGCAATTGTGAATGTGAAATTCCAAACAAGGTTTATATTTTCCCTGTTCAATGCCCTCTTTTGTCATTGGAAGCCGACAAGTTCGCGGTTTATAGAGTTTTTTGATGAGTTCGAGAATCGCATACATACTCCCGATGTGCGAATACGGCCCGAAATACGTTCCCACCTTTTTATTGATGGTTCGCGTCTTGAAAATACGCGGAAGGTATTCTTTCGTCACGCAAATGCTTGGATAGGTTTTCCCGTCTTTCAGCAGGACGTTGTAACGCGGATTGTATTTTTTGATGAGCGCATTTTCCAGCAGCAACGCATCTTCCTCCGAATTGACAACCGTATAGGAAATGTCCCAGATCTTGCTGACCAGAACCTTTGTCTTGAAGCGATCGACCTCTTTGTGGAAATACGACGAAACACGATTTTTCAGATTCTTGGCCTTGCCGACATAGATGATCGTTTGTTCGCGGTCATAGAATTGATAGCTGCCAGGTTTCTCTGGCAACCGTTGCACAATCGTTTTCAGATGCGCCAATCGTTTCTCGTTTTCTTCTTTCGTCATCGCTGCAGACCCCTTATATTGGTAGGTTCTCAAGAATCGCGTTTCACGTGAAACATTTTGTTTTAATTTCGCGAGGCAATTAAAATTTAGACAACCATCAACGTCGTGAGGTCGATGCCTTCGAACAGGTCGCGCCCGTGCAGTCCTTCGTCGTGAATTTCGATAATGAAATTCATATAGATTTTTTTCGGATGGAAATGGTTCACCAATTTCCACGTGGCTTTGGCCGTTCCGCCGGTCGCCAACAAGTCGTCGTGAATCAGCACGACATCGTCGGGTGTAATCGAATCGATGTGCATTTCGACGGTATCAACACCGTATTCTTTCGAAAATTGTTCCTTGATGACCGTTCCGGGCAATTTTCCGGGTTTGCGAGCCAGAACGATGCCACAACCCAAGCGGGCGGCGAGGGCAGAGCCCATCACAAAACCGCGACTTTCGATACCGACAATTTTCGTGATGCCTTTGTCCTTGTAAATTTCATACAGTTCGTCGAGCATAATTTTCACACACTCGGCATTTTTGTAAAGTGTTGTCACGTCGCGAAAATTGATTCCTTTTTTGGGGAAATCAGGAATGCAACGCAGGTTGTCAATCAAAATTTGGTTGTTCATACTTTTTTCTATTTATATTTTACTATGTTTTCATTTATTCTTTTACTCCTTTACTCCCCAACTCCTTACTCCCCATCAAATTGTTTCACGTGAAACCTAACGTCCCAGAAGCACCAGTAGCACGTTGATGTCCGACGGCGACACGCCTGGAATTCGACTCGCTTGTGCCAGCGTTTCAGGGTTGATTCGTTCGAGTTTTTGTCGTGCTTCGGTGGAAATTTCGTGGAGTTCGGCGTATTTAAATCGGTCTTTGATGCGGATGTTTTCCAATCGGTGCATCTTTTCGGCCACGAGTTTTTCACGCTCGATATAACCTTTGTATTTGATTTTGATTTCAGCAGCTTCGGCGATTTCTTCACGTCGATTTTTCGGTGAAAGAATCGCGGTTTTCAGTTCGGGAATCACTTCGGCGAGTTTCGCGATGGAAAGTTGCGGACGCACGATGAGATCGGCGATTTTGCAGCCGAATTGGAGAGGGGTAGTGCCGAGATTTTCCAGCGCACTGTTGATGTCGCGAGGTTTTACGGGCGTATTTTCGCAAAAATGCACGATTTTTTCGATGTTTTCCTTCTTTTCCAACCACCAATCGTATCGCTCACGCGACGCCAGTCCGAGTTCGTAGGAACGCTCCGTCAATCGGGCATCGGCATCGTCTTGACGCAACAGAATCCGATATTCGGCACGCGAGGTGAACATTCGGTAGGGTTCGTCAACGCCTTTCGTCACCAAATCGTCGATGAGAACGCCGATGTAGGCTTCGTCGCGAGCGAGGGTGAATTGGGTGTTGGGTGTTGGGTGTTGGGTGTTGATTTGGCTGTGCAAAGTGGCGTTCACACCTGCCATCAAACCCTGTCCGGCGGCCTCTTCGTAGCCCGTCGTGCCATTGACTTGTCCAGCAAAGAAAAGTCCACTTAAAACCTTCGATTCCATCGAGTGATAGAGCTGTGTCGGGTCGAAAAAATCGTATTCGATGGCATAGCCCGGACGATAGATTTTCACATCGCGAAGTGCCGGAATCTGCCGCAACGCTTCGAGTTGAATGTCAATCGGCATACTCGACGAAAAACCGTTCAGATACATCTCATTCGTGTCGATTCCCTCGGGTTCGAGGAAGAGCGGATGCTGGTCGCGGTCGGGGAAGGTGACGAGTTTCGTTTCAATCGACGGACAATAGCGCGGTCCGATGCTCTGGATTTGCCCATTATATAAAGGTGAATCGTCGAGTCCCGTGCGCAGAATGTCGTGGACGTGGGCATTGGTGTTCAACAGCCAACACGACAATTGCGGCAGTGTGCGAGTGTCGATTTCTGCCGATTCCACCGCGTTTTTTTTCATATAGGAAAACTGGTGGAAATCGTTCTCGCCGGGTTGTTCTTCGAGCAGGCTGAAATCGACGCTACGGCGGTCGATGCGCACGGGCGTGCCCGTTTTCATTCGGTCGGAGCGGATGCCCCAGCGCGTGATGCTCTCGGTGAAGCGCGTGACGGCAGGCTCGGCCATCCGACCGCCTGGCACCATTCGCCGACCCACGTGCAGCAGGCCGTTGAGGAAGGTTCCAGCGGTGACAACAATGCTTTTCGCGCGAAATTCCACTCCCCAAACCGTCCGAACACCGACGGCCGTGCCGCGACACCCGTCGCCATTCTCGTGATCAAAAGGTTCCACGAGCAATTCTTCGACTTGGTCTTGCCAAATGTCCAAACCATCGATTCCATCGAGCGTTTCACGCCATTTTCCGATGAATTTTTCGCGGTCACACTGCGCTCGCGGACTCCACACTGCCGGTCCCTTGCCCCGATTCAGCATCCGAAACTGGATGGTTGTGGCATCGGTGACGCGACCCATTTCACCGCCGAGTGCATCTAACTCCCTGACAATCTGACCTTTAGCAATTCCTCCCACAGCCGGATTGCACGACATTTGCGCAATTTTGTTCATGTCCATCGTAATCAGACAAGTTTTCGCGCCCATGCGTGCCGCAGCGGTGGCCGCCTCGCATCCCGCGTGGCCGCCTCCGATGATGATGACGTCGTAGTTGAATTGCATCGTGTTCCCGTCAAAATCGTTTTTACGTTTGCAAAGGTACTAAAAAAGAATAAAAAACGTAATAATATTTGCATTTTATTTTGAACTTCACGCAAATATCTGTAATTTTGCGCCGAAAAATTGAAATGGAATATGGAAACGAGAAGACGCATAGCCTCTTTGGTGCTGTTGGCAGTGTTTCTGCCAATGCTGCTTTTGTCGTCGCTCCATGTTCATGAAACTCCGACGGGCACGCAAAACAGTTGCGAAGCCTGCGTCGATCACCATTGTGGCGGACATTTCGGACAACAGACCTTGCCGATGCACCAATGTTTGCTCTGCGAATTTCTTTCGCTGCCGATATTGTTGGCCGCCGTTGTGGCAATCGTCCATTGTTTTCAAGGAGTTTCACCGCTTTTCAGCATCCAAATCAACCGTCGAACCCACCGAATTTGCGGCGTTCTCGTGCCGAGAGCCCCTCCTGTCGTTTGAGAAATCATTTATTTCCCTAATTATTGTTTTTTCAAATAGACATTCAGCATGATTAATTTATTTTTGGCTGCCATGCTGACGGTCGTGAGTCCGCCCGACACCACCGTAACGCTTCAAAACGTGACGGTGAAAGGACAGCGGCAACGCGACTATCAGATGCGTTCATCGCAGTCGTCAGTACAGGTTAGCCACGACTACCTTCAACAACATTTCGCCGGCAGTCTGATGCAGACGCTCGAAAGCATTCCGGGTGTGAAGGCTATGAGCATCGGGTCGGGACAGTCGAAGCCCACGATTCGCGGACTTGGTTTTAACCGAATGGCTGTCAGCGAAGACGGTATCAAGCACGAGGGACAGCAGTGGGGCGACGACCACGGACTGGAAATCGACCAGTTTGCCGTCGATCGCGCCGAGGTCATCAAAGGTCCGGCGGCGTTGCTCTACGGCAGCGATGCCATCGGCGGCGTGCTCAATCTTTACACCAACCACGTGCCGACGGAGCCGTTCAGCGGTGCCGTGCAATTGTTTGGTCGCACGAACAACGAGCAAATCGGTCTTTCGGCGAAGGTCGGCGGTCGCCACGGTCGTTTTTTCTACCGTGCCAACGCCACTTTCATCGACTACGCCGACTATCACGTGCCGACGGACAGCATACAATATTATTCATACTACATCCGTCTGAAAGACCAGCGACTGCGCAATACCGCCGGTTTGGAGCGCGATGGCAGCGTGATGTTCGGCTATGCCGGCTACCATTTCCACACCGATGTGCGCATTTCCGACAGTTATTCGAAGAGCGGATTTTTCGCCAATGCCCACGGTTTGGAGGTACGACTGTCCGACATCGACTACGACCGTTCGCGGCGCGACATCGACCTGCCGTATCAGTGGGTGAACCACCTGAAAGTCACGAGTCACACCGTCTGGCACAATGAAAAGACCACGGCGAAGGCGAATCTGGCTTACCAGCGCAACCTGCGCGAAGAACATTCCGAACCCATCAGCCACGGCTATATGCCTACGCCCGACGGCACTTTGGAACGACGATTCGACAAAAGCACGTGGACGGCGATTCTTAGTTTGAGCCAGCAACTCGGCGAACGCCACGAACTGAACGTCGGTGCGAGTGCCGAATATCAGCACAACCGGCGCAGTGGATGGGGTTTTATTATTCCCGATTTCGAGACGCTGAGCCTCGGAGCCTATGCTTTCGACCGTTTTACCGTCTGCGAACATCTGAAACTGAACGCCGGTGTGCGCTACGACCACGCTCAGACGAAGATTCACAGTTATCACGATTGGTATCAAACGCCGATTTCCGACACCGATTCGGCCTATTTGCAACGCTCGGCGAGGTTACATCGCCATTTCAACAGCATCACGTGGTCGGCAGGCATCAACTACGCCACGGGCTACTGGGTGGTGAAGGCCAATGTTGGAAAGAGTTTCCGCGTTCCCATCCCGAAAGAACTCGGTGCCAATGGTGTGAACTACCACATTTTCCGCTACGAGCGAGGCAATGCCGAACTCGATCCCGAGGAGTCGTATCAGGTCGATGTCGGCATCCATTGGGACAACGAAATCTTCTGCGTGCAAGTCGATCCCTATCTCAATTATTTCCCGAACTACATCTACCTGAACCCCACGCCCAACTTCGTCGAGGGACTGCAACTCTACCACTACACCCAGGCACGAGTGCTTCGCTACGGCGTCGAGGCGCAGGCCAGTTGGCGGATGAATCGTCATTGGGAAACCGAGTTGAAGGGCGAATATCTCTATGCACGACAACGCTCGGGCGAGAAAAAAGGATTTACGCTGCCATTTTCGACACCTTGGTCGGTCGATGCCGACGTGAAATATTCGTACGACTGGCACGGTGAGGGATTTTTCAAGTTGAACGCGCACGTCGTAGGCGCGCAAAACGAAATCGTTCCGCCCGAAAAGCCCACGGCAGGCTATTGGACACTGAATTTCTCGGCTGGAAAAGACTTTTCGCTGCGCAACAAGACGTTGAATCTGACCCTTCACGCCGACAACCTGCTGAATCGTCGCTACTACGACCACACTAGTTATTATCGACTCATCGACGTGCCCGAACCCGGACGAAATGTGTCGCTGATGATTGGAATGGAATTTTGAAAAAATGAAAAAATGAAAAAATAAAAAAGTAAAAAAAGTAAAATTTTAAAATAAAAACGATATGAAAAAAATGACATTTTTGAGCCTTACGCTGGCTCTGATCAGTGCAGCCGTCATTGCATTCACGGCTTGTGAAAAAACAGGCGATGACCTCCGCGACATGACGCCGCCTGTCATTACCGACGAAGGCATCACCGCCAATCCCATCAACTGCCAGACCTACCATCGTGGCGAGGTCATCGCTTTCAACTACGTGTTTACCGACAATGGCGGACTTGGCGGCTATGCCCTCGAAATCCACAGCAATTTCGACCACCACAGTCACAGCACCGAGGGCGACCACGACCACGAATGTGACGACGACGATGATCATGGCGACGACCACCACGACGAGGGAACCCCGTGGAAAGCGACATTCACGTATGAAATTCCCTACCAAGTGAAGCGCTTCGTGGCTCGCAACGACCTGAAAATCCCTGCCGACGCCACGCCTGGCGACTATCATTTCATGATTCGCGTCACCGACCGCGCCGGATGGCAGCAACTCAAGTCCGTCGCCATCAAGATTCTGGAGTAGGGCAGAAATGACCAAAAAAGCTATTTTCCTGATGAAAAATGATGACAAACATTGATTTGCGTCAATAAAAACGGCCTTTTCGAGAAAATTTCGACAAGATTCATTGCCACAATCGAAAAACCCTCTACCTTTGCACCCGTGTTCGTGAGAATACATCGTTTTAAAGGTTTTCATTAGGTTAGTAGTTTGATAGATTTAAGGTAAAGATTATGTTGTTTAGATTCTCTTTTGGGAATCTAAAAGTCGAAACTGGTGTCCGTGACGGATGCCAGTTTTGCTTTTCAAAGCATTAAAAAGTCTTTATTATTGAATATTTTGCATAATAAAACGCGAAAAAATATGTGTTTTTGCGTTTTTCTGCGTAAATTTGCAGGCTGAAACGCAATTTGCCGGGTCAAAGCGACCCAAGAAAGGCATTTGCTGACGTTAAACTGAAAAAAAGGACTTTTCGATGAATAAGAGTTTGTGGCTTTCGGCCTTATTGCTTTTGGCCTTGTCGTCGTGTCTGAAGAACAACGACGACGAGGAACAGGTTTATTATCACGACACGGCACTGACCTCGTTTAAGTTGGGAACGCTGAAGCGCATCCTGCACACGACGAGTTCGTCGGGCGAGGACAGCACCTACTCATCGACGGTGTTGGGCGCTGCCTATGCCTTCACCATCGACCAGCAGAAGGGTTTGGTCTATAACGTCGATTCGCTGCCCGTCGGCACCGATGTGTCGAAGGTGATTTTCACGGCTTCGACGAAAAATTCGGGCTCTTTGGTGCTGAATCTTCGCACGAAAGACGGACAACGCGACAGTTTGAAGGTTTATTCGACGACCGACTCGATCGACTTCACGAATCCCGTGGAATTTCGCGTGTATAACCAGTCGGGAACGACCTATCGGAAGTATATGGTCGAGGTTCGGGCGCACAAGCAGAACGGCAACATTTTCCGTTGGAAGCAGGTGACGCTGACCGCCGACGAAAAGGCTGCCCTGCTGGCTCAGCGCACACAGCCGACCGACGTGAGCAGTGTGATTGGCGGCGATGCCCTCGACACGGCTGCCGAATGGCTTCCGACGAGCGATTTGAACCTCGTTTCGATGCCGTTGAAGACGAATGCCGACGCGCTTCGGAAAGTGCTCGTGGGCAATCGGAGCGTCGAAACCCATCCGTCGGACACCACGGCGATGGTTTGGTGCAAAATTGTCGATCCCGACGCGCTGAATCAGCCTTGGTTCTTCTATACGCCAGCGTCGAGCAACCGCTATCAGTTGCCGCGAATGAAAAATTTGCAGGTCGCCGTTTATGGCGATTGGCTCGTGGCGATTGGCGGAGCAGGTCTCGGAGCCTGCACCCTGCAGCCCTACAAGCATTTCTTCGTGAGCGAAGACAACGGACTGACGTGGCATCGCTCGGCGAGCATCGTTTTCCCCAGTGGCTTCACGGCTGAAGGAACTTATGCCCTCGTGGCCGACGACGACAAAAACCTCTGGCTCATCGACGAGGCCAGTGGAACAGCGTGGTGCGGGTATCTCAACAAGATGAAATGGGAAGAAAAATGAAGGTTGTGAAGGCGATCGGTCAGTGTAGAGCGATGAAATTCATCGTGGCGGTGATGCTTTTCAGTTTCACCACGACGGCTCACGCCCAAAGCGACCCCGAATATATGATGGAAATCGGCGGTGGAGCCGGTCTGACAGGCTATTTAGGCGACTTCAACGGCAATCTGACGAAGGAGTTGCAGCCGATGGCCACAGGCGTGTTCCGCACGCTCTTCAATCCCCACGCCGGACTGAAATTCACGGGTTCGTGGGGAAAATTGAAAGGTTCGTCGAAAGACGTTGAAACCTTCTACCCGAACCAAAACGACGGCATCTGGAATCCCGAAGGCGACGGTCGGCTGCACTACGACTTCAGCCACACGCTCGTCGATGTCAGTTGCGTCTTTGAGTATAATTTCTGGCCCTACGGCACAGGGCGCGACTATCGCGGCGCGAAGCGGCTGACACCCTTCATTTTCGGAGGCGTGGGCGCGACCTACGTGTCGGGCGGTCCGAAAAACGTCTTCACGGCAAATGTGCCGATGGGCGTTGGTGTGAAATATAAACTGGCCGACCGCCTGAATTTGGGCGTGGAATGGGGCATCCACTTCTCGCTGAGCGACGAACTCGACGGCGTGAAAGACCCCTACTACGTGAAGTCGAGCGGCCCCTTCAAGAATACGGATTGTTACTCGGCATTGTTGGTGACGCTGACCTATAGTTTCAAGGCGCGGTGCGTGACGTGCTGGAAAGAATAAAAGAATATGAAGATACCCGAACATATAGCAATTATTATGGATGGCAACGGACGGTGGGCCAAGGAAAAGGGCCTGCCGCGCAACGCAGGCCATCAGGCTGGAGTGGAAACCGTGCGTCGGATCACGGCGGAGTGTGTGCGAATGGGCGTGAAATACCTGACGCTCTACACGTTTTCGACGGAAAACTGGAACCGTCCTGCCGACGAGGTGTCGGCACTGATGGGATTGGTGCTGTCGTCGCTCGAAGACGAGATTTTTATGAAGCACAACGTGCGATTCCGCGTCATTGGCGATATGAAACGACTGCCCGACGATGTGCAGCAGAAGTTGCAGGAAACGATGGACCACACGGCTCAGAACACGACGATGACGATGGTTGTCGCGCTGAGTTACAGCAGTCGTTGGGAAATTGCCGAGGCCGTTCGGCAGATTGTCACGGAGATTCACGATATGAATGAACTTCCGAAGAATTTCCTGAAAAATATTCGTCAGGGCGGACTGCGGGCCGAGGACATCACCGAGGAAACCGTCGCCCAGCATCTTCAGACGAATTTTATGCCCGACCCCGACCTGCTCATTCGCACGGGCGGCGAGTTGCGCATTTCGAACTATCTGCTCTGGCAAATCGCCTATTCCGAACTCTATTTCTGCGACACCTACTGGCCCGATTTCTCGGAAGACGACCTGCACAAAGCCGTCGAGAGTTTCCAAAGTCGCCAGCGTCGGTTCGGAAAAACTGGCGAACAGGTGGAAGAAGGGGTAGAAAAGTAAAAAGGTAAAAAAGTGAAAAATAATAGAAAAATGAGAAATAATATCACAGAAAAGGCAACAAGGTGGGTAAAAGGTCTTTTACCTCTTTACCTCTTTACCTTTTTACCTTTAACCGCAGTTTCACAAGATGTCATCGAATTTCCCGATATTTCCTACGCTGGAACGCCGCGCACCTACATTCTCGGCGGCATCAATGTGTCGGGAATGGACGGTTACGAGGATTTTGCCATCGCAGGCATCTCGGGTCTGACCATCGGACAGGAAATCGAAGTGCCCGGCACGCAAATCACCGATGCCGTGAAACGCTATTGGCGTCACGGACTCTTCTCGCAGGTCGCCATTTCAGCCGATTCCATCGTGGGTAATCGCATCTATTTGCACGTGTCGCTGGCCAGTCGTCCGCGTGTGTCGGAAATCAACTACGTCGGCGTGAAAAAGTCGGAAAAAGAGGAATTGGAAAAGCGCCTCGGAATGACGACGGGAATGAGCATCCACCCGAATGTGCTCGACCGTGCGAAACTGATTGCACAGAAATATTTCGACGAAAAAGGCTTTAAGAATGCCGAAATTGCTATCATGCAGCGCGACGACGTGGCCCAGAAAAACCACGTGATTCTCGACATCGTCATCGACAAAAAAGAGAAGATGAAGGTGCGCAGCATCATCATCGAAGGCAACGACCAACTCAGCGACAAGAAAATCAAGGGTGGTTTTTTGCGCAAGGGTGCACTGGCAAAGACCCACGAGGCTGGTAAACTCGGCAGTTTCCTGAAAGCCAAGAAGTTCACGCCCGACCGTTGGAAGGAAGACAAGAAAAAACTCATCGAAAAATACAACGAACTGGGTTTCCGCGATGCCGTCATTGTCGAAGACAGCGTGTGGACGGTCGATCCGAAGCACGTGAACGTGTATGTGAAGGTCGATGAGGGCACGAAATACTACCTGCGTAACATTACGTGGGTCGGAAACACGGTCTATCCGACTTACAGAATGGGCAATGTTCCGGGATTGAGCGAAATTTTAGGAATGGCAAAAGGCGATGTCTATAACCAGAAGCTAATGAGAGAGCGTCTGGAAGAAGATGACGATGCCGTCGGCAACATCTATTGGAACAACGGCTATCTGTTCCGCCAGATTGACCCTGTGGAAGTGCAGACCGAAGGCGACTCCATCGACCTCGAAGTGCGCATTTGGGAAGGTTCGCAAGCCCACATCAACCGCGTGCGAATCAACGGTAACGACCGACTCTACGAAAACGTGATTCGTCGCGAACTGCGCACGAAGCCCGGCGACCTGTTTTCGCGTGAGGCTCTGATGCGTTCGGCGCGTGAAATTGCGGCTTCAGGTCATTTCGAAGCAGAAAATCTGAATCCCGACGTGAAACCCAATATGGAAAACGGAACGGTCGATATCAACTGGAATTTACAGCAGAAATCGAACGACCAAGTCGAGTTTTCGCTCGGTTGGGGACAGACGGGTGTCATCGGTCGCGTCGGTCTGAAACTCAACAACTTCTCGATAGCCAACCTCTTTAATAAAAATAAGGAGCACCGCGGTATTATGCCCATCGGCGACGGCGAAACGCTCGGAATCAGTGCACAGACCAACGGTCGCTACTACCAGTCGTACAACGCGAGCTACTCGACCAACTGGTTCGGCAACAAGCGTCCGATTCAGTTCTCCGTCGGCGCCTACTACTCGAAGCAGACCGACGTGTCGAGTTCGTACTACAACAGCGGCTATATGAACAACTACATGAACATGCTCTACGGCTACGGCAACAACTATTATTACAACAACTACGAAAGCTACTACGACCCCGACAAATACATCAAACTCTACGGTGTGTCGGTCGGTTGGGGTAAGCGTCTGCGTTGGCCCGACGACTATTTTACGCTTTCGGCACAACTCGCCTTCACGCGCTATTCGCTGAAAAACTGGTCGTATTTCGCCATTATGAGCAACGGAAACGCCAACAGCCTCAATCTGAGCCTAACGCTGAGCCGCAGTTCCACGAACAACCCGCTCTTCCCGAGCAACGGTTCGGACTTCTCGGCATCGGTGCAACTCACGCCGCCTTGGTCGATGTGGGACGGAAAAGACTATCAAAACCTTGCCACCAACCCGAAATCGCCGAACTATTCGCGCGAACAACAGGAAAAATACCGCTGGATTGAGTATCACAAGTGGAAATTCAAGAGCCGCACGTTCACGACGCTCATTCGCGGTTCGAAGCCGTTGGTGCTGATGACGCGCGTCGAATTTGGTCTTCTCGGAGCCTATAACCAATACAAAAAATCGCCTTTCGAGACGTTCTACGTCGGTGGCGACGGTATGAGCGGCTACAGCTATGGCTACGCCGAGGAAACCATCGCCCTGCGCGGTTACGAAAACGGCTCGATTTCCAATACGGCGGCCTACGAGGCTGGCACGAGCAGCTACTACAACGCCTACGCTTACGACCGCTTTACGCTCGAACTGCGCTATCCGTTTATGCTCGGCAACACGACCATCTACGGTCTGACCTTCCTCGAAGCAGGTAATGCGTGGGCCGAAACGAAGAAATTCAATCCGTTCAACATGAAGCGCTCGGCAGGTGTCGGTGTGCGCATCTTCCTGCCGATGGTTGGACTGATGGGTATCGACTGGGCCTACGGCTTCGACAAAGTCTATGAAAATGGTGTGATGAAGCGCGGCGGTTCGCAGTTCCACTTCATTCTCGGACAGGAGTTCTAAGAGTTAAAAGGTTAAAAGGTTAAAATGTTAAAAATATAAAACGTAGAGCAACTTTTAGCGTTGAAAGAAGTCAAACGAAATGTGTAATCCATAAAAAACGAAGAATATGAAAAAAATCATCATCTGCGCAATCTGCGCAATCTGCAGTTTCACGTCGGTGGGCGCACAGAAGTTCGCCCTGCTCGACATGGAGTACATTCTGAAAAACATCCCCGCCTACGAGCGTGCCAACGAACAACTCAATCAGGTGTCGAAGAAGTGGCAGGCCGAGGTGGAAGCCTTGAACACCGAGGCGCAAACGATGTACAAAAACTACCAGAACGAGGTGGTTTTTCTCTCGCAAGAGCAGAAAAAGGACAAGCAAGACGCCATCATGCAGAAAGAAAAGGAGGCCAGCGACCTGAAACGCAAGTATTTCGGACCCGAAGGCGAACTTTTCAAGAAGCGTGAGAGTCTGATGGGACCCATCCAGGAGGAAATCTACAACACGGTGAAGGAAATCGCTGAAATGCGCGGCTACAGCCTTGTGCTCGACCGTGCGAGCGAGGCTGCCGGCATCATTTTCGGGTCGCCGACGGTGGATATTTCCAATGAGGTGTTGCAGAAGTTGGGATATTAAGGGCCTCTTGAATCCCCTTCTATCCAAAAGAAATAACATTATTAACTAATCAAAATTAAACAACAATGAAAAAAATCTTTTTAGCATTGATGCTGCTGGCCCCGATGGCTATGCAGGCACAGAAAATCGGATGCGTCGATATGGACGCTGTGGCTCAGAATCTGCCCGAATACGCCAAGGCACAGGGCGAATTGCAGGCACTCGCCAAGGAGTATGAAAATCAACTGCAGGAAATGCAGAAAGAACTGCAGCGCAAGGCCGAGGAGTACGACAAGACGAAATCGACTATGAACGCCACCAAGCAGCAGGAGACCGAGCAGAGCCTCATGGACCTCAACCAGAAAATTCAGCAGGCTTACGCCGACAACGGTCAGGCTCTTCAGAAGAAGCAGGAAGAACTGCTCACGCCGATTCAGTCGAAAGTCGCCAAGGCCATCGAAAACGTCGGCAACAACGGCAAATATTCCATCATCCTGATGAAAAACTCGCTGCCGTTCATCAGCTCGACGCTCGTCACCGACGTCACCAGCGAATGCAAAACGGAAGTTTTGAAACTGAAATAAACATTTTTAATCATGAAAAAACTCTGCATCCTTGCAGTATGCGCCATTTTCAGCACGGTAGCCCTCGCACAGACGGCTACCGATGCTGATTCCAACGCCGAGAAAACAGCCCTTTTCGGCTATTTCAGCTACGCGAAGGTGCTCAACGCAATGCCCGAGATGGCTGCCGTGAAAGCGAAAATGCAACGGCTCAAAAGCCAATACGACGCGGAAATGAAGCGGGCAGAGGACGAATTCAACAAGAAATACGAGGATTTCCTCGAAGGACAGCGCAGTTTCGAGCCGTCGATCTTCAAGAAACGGCAGGCCGAACTCACCGATATGATGCAGAAGAACATGGCGTTCAAGGAAGAGGCCGTGAAACTGCTCGCACAGGCTGAGGAAGAGGCGATGAAACCGCTGAAAAAGCGACTTTCGGAGGCTGTGGCAGCCGTCGGAAAGCACCTCGCGCTGGCCTTTGTCCTCAATGCCGACAACGACGCTTTGCCCTATGTCGATACGACGCTCGGGCAGGATGTCACCGTCGCCGTCCTCAACGAACTGCAATGACACCCATCGGCGTTTTCGACTCTGGCTACGGTGGTTTGACCGTGCTCGACAGCATCCGTAGCCGATTGCCGGAATACGACTATTTGTATTTGGGCGACAATGCTCGTGCGCCCTACGGAGGCCGCTCTTTCGAGGTGGTCTATGAGTTTACGAGGCAGGCCGTCATGAAACTTTTTTCGATGGGCTGCCAACTCGTCATTCTCGGCTGTAACACAGCCTCGGCGAAAGCCCTCAGAACCATCCAGCAGCACGATTTACCGTTTCTGAACGACTTAACACCCACCACCCACCACCCATCACCCAAAAGAGTGCTTGGCATCATCCGTCCCACCGCCGAAATCATCGGCTACAAGACGCAGTCGCGCCACGTCGGGCTGCTCGCCACCGAGGGAACCGTGCGCAGCGAGAGCTACAAACTCGAAATCCAGAAACTTTTCCCCGACATCACCCTCACCAGCGTCGCCTGTCCGCTTTGGGCACCGCTCGTTGAGGCTGGCGAGGCCACTTCGCCCGGTGCCGACTACTTCGTCAAGAAGCGCATCGACCAACTGCTCAGTGCCGACCCGAACATCGACGCCGTCATCCTCGGTTGTACGCACTATCCGCTTTTGCTGCCGAAAATCAAGAGTTTTATGCCCGACCACGTCGAAGTGATTTCGCAGGGATGCCACGTTGCCGAAAGCCTCGAAAACTATCTGCAACGCCATCCCGAAATCGAAAGCCAATGCTCGAAAAATGGTGTAACGCGCTATTTTACGACCGAAAATCCCGATAAATTCCAAGAAAATGCGCGGATTTTCCTCAACGAAACCGTTGCCGTGCAGCACGTTAGCCTTTGAACGGCTTTTTTTACAACAATTTCCTTGAAAAATACCTCACGGGATACCACACGGCCAGCCAACTCACGGCGATGACCGTCAGGAAAATGATGAGGATGTCGCTGTAGTGGACGCTGACGGGGTAGGCGTTGATGACGAACATTCCCGTCGAACCGCCCATTCCGACGAGTCCAAACTCTTGTTGCAGCCAACAGAGCAATAGTCCGAGAAGAATGCCGACAATGGCACCGAGCGCGGCAATCATACGGCCTTCAAACAGGAAAATCCGCGTGATTTGGCGGTCGTCGGCACCGAGTTTGCGCAGCGTGGCAATGTCGTCTTTTTTGTCGATGATGAGCATCGAAAGCGACCCGATGATGTTGAAACACGCCACGACGAGGATGAAAGTCAGGAAAATATAGGCAATCAATTTCTCGATTTGCATAATCTTAAAAGTGTCGGCCTGCTGTTCGAAGCGGTCGAGAACCTTGTATTTCTCGCCAGCCACGCGCCGCATCTGCCGCTTTACGTTGTCGAGGTTGCTGCCGTCTTTCAGGCGGATTTCGAGCGACGAGAGCATTCCTTGCTGTTCGAACAGGAGTCGGGCGAAGCCAATCGGCGCAACGATGTAGTTTTTGTCGTATTTGCCCTGTCGCGTCGAGAAAACAACGCCGGGCGTAATCAGCGAATCGACCACAAAACCGTCGGAGGGGTTCGTCAGGTCGAGTTGACCGTCGCGACGCGGCGCGTAGATGCGCAGATAGTCGCCGAAACGCGCCCCCATACCGAGGTCTTGCGCCAGTCGGATGCCGATGGTGCCGTATTGCAGGTCGGCAGTGTGGAGTTGAAAATCGCCCTCGCCATAGACGATTTCGCGGATGTGCGTCAGTTCGTCGAAATTGTCATCGACGCCTTTCAGCATCACCATCGCCTGTTTGCCGTTGAACATCGCCAGTGCTTGGTCTTCGACACATTCTGTCGCCACATCGACCTCGGGAAATTGCCTCAACTCCGCCAGAATCGGGTCGTCGGCAGGGGCCGTCTTTCCTTCCGTCGGCACGATTTTCAGTTGTGGGTCGAACTGCGTCGAGAACGATGCCACGAGGTCGTGGAAACCGTTAAAAACGCTCAAAACGATGACCAGCGCCATCGTCGCCACAACCACGCCCACCACCGAAATCGCCGAAATCACGTTGATGGCGTTCGTCGATTTCTTTGAGAAAAGGTACCTTTTGGCAATGTAGAACGGAAAACTCATTTCTTCAGAAGCTCATCAATCCGTTCAATATAATCCAGCGAATCGTCGAGGAAGAAGCGCAGTTCGGGAATGATTCGCACCTGCTTGCCGATGCGCTTGCCCAATTCGAAGCGCACCGTTTTCGTGTTCTCGTTCACGTGCTGAACCGTTTCTTCAGCCTTTTCACTCGGGAAAACACTCAGATAGGCCGTGCAGATGCTCAAGTCGGGCGACACCTTCGTCCGTGTCACCGACACCATCATGCCGTGCATGGCCCGCGTCTGTTCCTGAAATATCTGTGCGAGTTCCTTTTGCAGCAGTCTCGCCACCTTGTTTTGTCTTGTTTCTTGCATAATTTCCGTTTTTAATCCGACGGCAAAGGTACAAAAAAAAACAGAAATGGTGAAATTCGACGGTGATTTAAGATTTTTTTTGAGCCAATATGATGGTGAAATCGCGAGAAATGCTTATCTTTGTCGGTCGAAATGACGTATGAAATAGTCGAAAATAACAAAACCAATTGATAAAAACAATGAAAAAAATCTTAGTAATCATCGCAGTGGCCGTTTTGCCACTCGTCGCACACGCGCAGTTTGAACAAGGTAAAATCTATGCCGGTGCAGGTCTCACAAGTTTGAATCTCAGCTACAGCGGTCAGGAGGAGTTGTCGCTCGGACTGCAGGGGCAGGGCGGTTATTTCATGGCCGACAATATCCTGATTTACGGTCAGGCTGGTTGGAACCATCTGGGTGGCGCGAAGAGCGATGCCATCGAATTGGGTGCTGGTGGCCGCTACTACATTCTTCAAAACGGCATTTTCCTTGGTGCCAATGTGAAGTATATGCACGGAAATGGCGGTTACAACGACGTGATGCCGGGCGTGGAAGTGGGTTATGCTTTCTTCATCAGCCGCACGGTGACGATTGAGCCGTCGGTCTATTACCAGCAGTCGTTCAAGGACCACAGCGAATATTCGAAAATCGGTCTGCGCGTCGGCTTCGGCATTTATCTCTAAGAATTTTTAATCCAAGAAAAAGGCAAGACTCGAAGTTCTTGCCTTTTACCTTTGCAGCCGTATGAAAGATTTTCTGCAAGTGCTGCGGCGATTTGTGCCGCCCTACAAAAAATATTTGGTGCTGTCGGTGGTGTTCAACATCCTGTCGGCCATTCTCAACGTGTTTTCGTTTATGTCGCTCGTGCCGATGCTCAACATCCTCTTCAAAACGGGCGACGGCGAGAGTGCCACGCAACTGATGGCGTGGGACTGGGAGCACATCGACACGGTGGCGATGAACAACATGAATTACTACGTGAACCAACTCATCGAACAGATGGGCGCGACGACGACGCTGCTTATCATCGGACTGGTGTTGGCGGTGCTGACGTTCCTAAAAACGGGTGCCTACTTCCTGTCGTCGGCGACGATTGTGCCGATTCGCACGGGCGTGGTGCGCGACATTCGTAACCAACTCTACCAGAAAATCACGTCGCTGTCGCTCGGATTTTTCTCGGAGGAGCGCAAGGGCGACATCATTGCACGCATGAGCGGCGATGTGCAGGAGGTCGAAAACTCGATTATGGCGTCACTCGAAATGCTGTTTAAGAACCCGATTCTGATTGTCGTCTATTTCGCCACGTTGCTCATCGTTTCGTGGCAACTGACGCTGTTCACCATCGTTTTCGTGCCGATTTTCGGCTGGTTTATGGGCTTGGTCGGCAAGAAACTGAAGCAACAGTCGATGAAGGCGCAGTCGCTGTGGAGCGATACGATGAGCCAGGTCGAGGAGACGCTTGGCGGTCTGCGCATTATCAAGGCATTCTGCGCCGAGGAGAAGATGAACGAGCGCTTCGACCGCGTGAATTCGGCCTATCGCAACGACATCACGCGGGTGAACGTGCGGCAGTCGATGGCGCATCCGATGTCGGAATTTCTCGGCACGGTGATGATTGTCATTGTATTGTGGTTCGGCGGTATCCTCGTTTTGAACAATCAGTCGCTGTCGGGGCCAGTTTTCATCTATTACATGGTGATTCTCTACTCGATTATCAACCCATTGAAGGAATTTTCGAAGGCGGGCTACAGCATTCCGAAGGGTTTGGCCTCGATGGAGCGCATCGACAAGATTCTGATGGCTGAAATCGAAATCAAGGAGAAGGAAAGTCCGACGCCGATCCACTCGTTTGAGCATCAGATTGAGTTTAGGAATGTGAGTTTTGCGTATAAAGCCCCCTCCAACCTCCCCCCGACGGGGGAGGCTCTCCACTATGTTTTGAAGAACATCAACCTCGTGATTCCGAAGGGAAAAACCATTGCGCTGGTGGGGCAGTCGGGTTCGGGAAAATCGACGTTGGTCGATTTGATTCCGCGCTACTACGACGTGCAGGAGGGCGAAGTGCTCATCGACGGCATCAACGTGAAGGATTTGGGCTTGCACGACCTTCGCCAACTCATCGGAAACGTGAATCAGGAGGCGATTTTGTTCAATGATTCGTTTAGGAATAATATCGCGTTTGGAACAGCCACCTCCAACCTTTCCCCGACGGATGAGGCTGTGGAAAATGCCGCGAAAATCGCCAATGCCCACGACTTTATCATGCAGTCGGAAAACGGCTACGACACGAACATCGGCGACCGAGGCGGACGGCTCAGCGGCGGACAGCGCCAGCGCGTTTCGATTGCCCGTGCCATCTTGAAAAATCCGCCGATTCTCATTCTCGACGAAGCCACCTCGGCCCTAGACACCGAGTCGGAGCGGCTCGTGCAGGACGCGCTCGAACGACTGATGAAGACGCGCACCACCATCGCCATCGCCCACCGCCTTTCGACCATCAAGAACGCCGATGAAATCTGCGTGTTGCACGAAGGCCAAATCGTCGAGCGCGGCACCCACGACGAACTGCTCGCCATCGACGGCTATTATCGGAAACTGCATGATATGCAAAAAGTATAGAAACCATGAAAAACTTGCTCAACAAAATCTATTCGCCAGTAGTGGCAGTCGCTTGGAATCTGATGCTCGTCTATGTGGTCTATCAGATTGCACGCGTCGAGTATTACCTTGAAAATTCAAGTTATCTGAACTATACCATCGAGACGTTTCGGGGTGGATTTGTCTTCGACACGTCGGCCATTTTCTACACCAATGCGCTCTACATTGTGATGATGCTCTTCCCTTGGTACGGCAAGGAAACGCGCACCTATCAACAGATTTGCAAGTGGCTTTTTCTCGTGGTGAACGGCCTGACGCTGACCATCAATCTGGCCGACTCGGTCTATTTCAAATACACGATGCGCCGCACGACAACGACGGTTTTCAACGAATTTTCCAACGAGGGCAACCTCGGCAGCATTTTCGGCACCGAACTGCTGAACCACTGGTATCTCGTCGTGCTGTTTGTCGTCATCATGCTGCTGTTGTGGAAACTCTACGCCATGCCGCAGTTGGAAGCGAAAAAAATACTCCATCGCTGGAAATACGGTCTCATTTGTCTCGCGGCATTGCTGACGCTCACGCCGTTTGCCATCGCTGGAATGCGTGGCGGATGGACCACAGCCGTGCGTCCCATCACCATTTCCAACGCCCATCAGTATGTCGAACAACCCACCGACGCGGCTTTGGTGCTCAACACGCCGTTTTCGCTGATTCGAACCATCGGAAAAGCCGTTTTTTCCGTGCCGAATTATTTTGACAACCCCGAGGAGATGGAAGCGGTGTTCTCGCCGATTCACGAACCCAACGATTCTGTTTCCACCACCCACCACCTATCACCTACCACCCCCAAAAACGTCGTCATTCTCATCGTGGAGAGTTTCGGACGCGAATACATTGGCGCACTCAACAAAAGCCTTGAAAATGGCCAATACAAAGGCTATACACCCCATGTCGATTCGCTCATCGCGAAGAGTACGACTTTCAAATATAGTTATTGCAACGGTCGGAAGTCGATCGACGGAATGCCGTCGATTCTCTCGTCGATTCCCATGTTTATCGAACCCTTCGTGCTGACGCCGTCGTCGATGAACAATGTGACGGGAATCGCTGGAATTCTTGGCGAAGAAGGCTATGAAACCGCCTTTTTCCATGGCGCTCAGCGCAATTCGATGGGATTTCAGGCATTCGCCCGTAAGACAGGTTTTCAGAGCTACTATGGCCGTGAAGATTTCTGCGAAGACGGTCGATTTGGCGACGACAGCGAATTCGATGGTATGTGGGCCATCTGGGACGAGCCGTTTTTGCAGTATTTCGCTGCGAAAATCTCCGACTTGAAAGAACCTTTCATGACGGCTGTTTTCACGGCGACGAGCCACCATCCCTATGCCATTCCCAAGAAATACGAGGGTGTCTATCCCGATGGAAACCTCGTCAACCACAAGTGTATGCGCTACACCGACATGGCCATCGGCAAATTTTTCCAGAAAGTCAGTCGTGAGCCGTGGTTCCAGAACACGATTTTCGTGCTCACCAGCGACCACACCAGCCACAGCGACCATGCTTTCTATCAGACGACACTGGGCGGTTTCTGTTCGCCGATTGTCATCTACGAACCCGGTCAGGAGCCGCAGGTGATTGACAAAATCGCCCAACAAATCGACATTATGCCCACCGTTTTGGGCATGTTGGGCTACAACAAGCGCTTTTTCAGTTTCGGCATCGACCTTTTCAACACACCTGCCGAGGACACGTGGGCGGTGAACTACCTGAACGGTGTCTATCAGTACGTGAAACACGGTCATGTGCTGCAATTCGACGGCACGAAAACCACCGCCGTCTATTCGCTCGAAGACTCGCTGATGCAGCACAACCTCGTCGGAAAAGTGCCGCAGCAGCCGCAGATGGAACGCGAAGTGAAGGCCATCGTGCAGCAGTACATGGAGCGAATGACGCAAAATCGGCTGATGCCTTAGATGATTTGGCGGAAAAGTTCGTCGAAAGGCCGAAAATCGGTTGAAATCGGAGTTTTTTCGGGATTTTTAATCCAGTAGAGCGGTGTGTCGTGATACATCGCCGCCACGAGTGTGAACGTGCTGGGCGCACCCATCAGAAAGTCGCAATGCGACAGCAGACAAAGGTCTTCGGCAGGATTGCCCGCGGGGAAATGCACGGAGCAGTCGGCGAGTTGTTCGCGATAGAAATTTTGGTCGATTTTCGGGTCGTTGGTGCAGAAATAGACCGACAATCGCTCCGTCGGACAGCAATTTTCGTGGTAGCGGCGAATCAAATCGACGTATTGCTGGTCGCTATAGAAAAACCTACCGCCGTGAAACGTCGCATAGTCGCCCCGACGAATGTGAACACCCAGCCGAATGCCGTCTTTTTTGCCCAAAATCTCCTCCGCTTTCCGCTCCACCGACTCGTCGAAGGCGAAAAGTTGCAGAATGTCAGCCTTATACTTCAGAAAAAGGTCGTACCACCGCGCATACCAGCCTGCCACGAGCACCATCCGCTTCGTCAGCATCAGTTTTTCTTCGCGGCTGTAGTCGGCATCCTCTTCATCGAAGCGAACCGTCGGAATCAGCCCGATTATCGCGGCATATTTCGCAAAAACATAGGTCGGAAAATTGTGGTGGCGCGTGTGGCAGATGTTGAACCACGGGTATTTGTAGGCGAAGCGCATCGACATCGTTTGCCGACCGTGCTCCCGGCCCCACGCATACAGATGACCGTATTGCAGGATATTGTTGGCCATACGGCCCTTGTCGTGTACGAAAATCATTCTTCGACTCCTTCCTTTGGTATTACTTTCCCGTCGATGACTTGGAATCGGCGGTTAAATTCCTCGCGTGTGCGCTTCCATCGGTTGTGGCTCCAGAGCCAGAGTTCGGGCTGTCGGCGAATCGTCGTTTCCAGCATTTGATGGAAAATGTCGGTCAGTTCAAACTCCTTCAACTGTTCCGGTGTGCGAGTAATCAACTTGAATTCGGCCTCGTAGTAGCCTCGTTTTTTCTGAGTCATATCGAGGTAGAAAGCCGCCTGTCGATTCTTGATGACGATGCGTTCGGCTCCCGTCATAACGGGTGTGTCGTGGTTCAGGAACTGGCACCAGTGGTGGATGTTGTTCCAATGGGGCACTTGGTCGCCGATGTATCCGATGATGGTCGGCTGGTTCTTTTGCTTGTATTCAATGGTCTTACGAAGAATATCGACGAGGACGATACATTCGGAATTCCAACGCTCTCGAATTTGCAGGAACAATTTGTCGAAAATGGGATTTTCCAACGCATGATAGAGTTGGCCGCAGTGGGGATTCGACTTCACCCACAAAGGCAGCGACGTGACCCATTCCCAGTTGAATACGTGACCCAAAAAGAGGGCGCACGACTGACCGTCCTTGACACATTCGTCGAGGGCTTCCACGCCTTTGAACACCATGTGGCGACGCATCTTCCGTTCGCTCATCGACATCATTTTCACCGTTTCGACAAAATAGTCGCACAGGCTTCGGTAGAATTTCCGTTCGATGCTGCGCAATTCCTTCTCCGACTTCTCTGGGAACGACGTTTCGAGGTTGTTTCTCACGATTTTAACCCGATAGCGCAGTACCCGATAAATAATCAGGAAGAAGAAATCGCTCAAGAGATAGAGAACGCGAAACGGCAAGAGCGACAGCAGATACCAGAGGCCGCGCAGTAGGTTATAGAGGATGGTCATAGATTTGTTGGATTCGGGAATAAAAATGTTCGTAGGTCAGATGGTCGTCGAAGTCGGCCTTGGCCTGACGGCCCATTTGAAGGCGCAGCGGGGTGTTGTCGATGAGTTTTTCGATGGCGTCGGCCAATGCTTTCGCGTCGCCCGGTGGCACGAGCAAGCCGTTTTTGCCGTGCTCGATGTATTCGCGCTGTCCGCCGTTGTTGGTGGCAATGATGGGATGGCCTTGCGACATGTGTTCTTGGGCGGCCAACGAACAACCTTCGCGCACGATGGACGGCAGCAGGCCGATGTCGCAGGCGGCCACGTAGGACAAAACGGGATTGCGGAAGCCGGCCAAATCGACCTTGTTTTCGACGTGTTTTTCAGCGATGAGTTGTTTCAGATGGGCGGTGTATTCGTCGCTGCCCCGACCGAGCAACACCACGCGCAACGGTTTTTCGCGCAGGCGTGCAACGGCTTCGATGAGCACGTCGAGGCCTTTTTCGGGGTCTAATCGCCCGTGATACATTGCCAAAACTTCGTTTTCAGCAATGTGGAATTCGCTTCTAACGTCTTGAGCGACAATATTTTCGGGAACAACAACGGCGTTGAAGATGACGCGCAATTTATTCTTGTCGATACTCGGACGGGTACTCAGAAACGTGTCCATCGCCAACTGCGAGTCAAACACGATGCAATCGAGTTGACGGTAGAGCCATCGGTAGAGCCACGAATTTTTACCCTTTCGCGTCAAATTTCGACACATCACCACGCGAATATCCTTCCGACCCGACAACTTTCGGGCGTATGCCGCCGTGAAAGCCTCTTTGAAATTGTGGGCGTGGACGGCGCAATCGCCACTCCGCTTCAGGATTTTCGCCATCTTCCACGCGCTTTTGAAATCCAGCGCACCGCGCAATGGCAGCGTGTGAATCGGAATGTTGAGTTCGCAAAATTTTTCGCGCATCGTCTCGGAGGGCAGGCAGAAGATTTCCACCTCGATGCCGTCGGCCAGTTGCCGTCGGCTCAGGTCGAAAACGGTTTGTTCGCCGCCGCCCCATTCCTTGTTGGAGATGGTATGGAATATCTTCATGCTGCAAAAGTAACAAAAAAAGTGAAAAGTGGAGAGTTAAAAGCAAGAAAATTGCTGTCAAAAGCCTTTTTTTTGTAATTTTGCATCGAAATCTGTAAATAGTAAATTGCAAATCGTCAAATAGTAAATCGCCATGGCCTCCTACGACATTGACACGCTCCATGCCCACATTCTGAAAATCATGCTGTCGGTTGACCGCGTCTGCCGCGAGCATGGCATCCGCTATTATTGCTGGGCTGGCACCATGCTCGGAGCCGTGCGCCACAAGGGTTTCATTCCTTGGGACGACGACATGGACATTTGTATGCCCCGACCCGACTACGACCGTTTCATGGCGCACGCTCACGAATGGCTTCCGCAGCCATTGGAGGCGTTGAGCATAGAGACAAGCGCGACGTTCCCGGGCAGTTTCGGAAAAATTGTCGATAGCAGCACGACGCTCATCGAACGAGGCCACAGCGACTACGTGGCAGGCATTTACATCGACGTTTTCCCCATCGACGGCATTTCCCCGAACAAACTGATGCAGCGCGTGGCGGTCGCCCGCTATAAAATGCTCGACAAACTGCTTTACTTCCTGCATCGCGACCCTTACAAACACGGTCGGGGGCCGAGTTCGTGGCCAGTGTTGTTGATTCAGAAGTTTTTTACGCACGAGTGGACTCGCAGGCAGTTGAGAGCGGCCAATCTCGCCTACGATTACGAAAAATCGGACTTTGTGCTCGACTACGACGACGGTTTCAGCGGCATCATTCGGAAAAACATCTTGGGAACGCCGCAGCCCGTCGAATTTGAGGGTCACGAAGTGATGGGTGTGGAGCATTACGACGATTATTTGCGCACAAAATACGGCGATTACATGAAAATGCCGTCGCACGACCATCAGCGACAGCATAATTTCTTCTATTTAGACTACAATTTGCCTTATCGTCAGTATCGCGACCGACGCTCGTTTGTCAAAAAATCAGACGCTCAGGATTCTGAGTCGCGATAACGCTTTTCGATGATTTTCGCGATGAGCACAAACTGATATTGCGCCGCCATCAGCGCACGGATGAGGCCGCGCGTGCCCATGCGGAAACCACCGTCCATCACGTATTTCTTGAAAAAACGCCAAATCGGACGCCACAGCAAGGCACCCACACCGTAGTTTTTCCCTTGTTTTTTCTCCACTTCGTTGTCGGTGTAGAGATTCATTTTTCCGACGTATTCGTGCATCGTTTCGTCCATCAAATGGAGGATGCAAACGTCTTTTCCAGCCTTTAACTTCTCGACACGACCTTGAATTTGGGGCAGGGAATGGATGTAGGGAGGCCATTCCGTTCCTTCCCGAACCATCAATCGCAAAATATATTCAGGATGGAAGTCGCGGATGAACATTCCCATAAACTTGTTTTTGCGAGGAATGTAGTAGCCTGCAGGACAGTCTGGCTGCTTGATTCGCCGATAGAGTTCCTCGCGCAATTCCGGCGTGACGATTTCGTCGGCATCGACCACCAGCACCCATTTGCTGGATGCACTCTGAATGGCGAATGTCCGCGCAGGTTCGCAACAAGTGTGGTGGGCTTTCGGGAAAATAACGATTTTGCAGCCGTATTTTTCAGCGATTTCACGCGTGTCGTCGGTCGATTCCATGTCGCAAACCACGATTTCATCGAAATCTTTGACCGATTCGAGCACCTGTGCCAGGTGCCGACGGGCGTTGTAGGTGTTGATGACCACTGAAATCTTATTTTCCATCGTTTTTTCGTTTTTTTTAGATCAAATCAGGCCAAAGTTCCGTCGCTTTTTGGAAATCTTCGGGCGTGTCGAGTTCGTAGGAGAAAAAGTCGGTCGTATCGACAACCATAAAAGTGTAACCCTGCGGAATGAGGCGTTCGAAGGCTCGTTCGTAGAAAATGTCGATGAGATTTTCCTGCAAAATCATTTGGTCGAGTTCTGCGGCAAGGGCTTCGCTGTAGTCGGCGGTGATTTTCTCGATGCCGACCGACTCGCCGATGGCATCTTCGGGGCGGCAGGTCTTGCTGATTTCAGTGATTCGATAGTCGCCATCGACCACGATTTTCATCTCCTCCTCGCCCAGTTCGTGGCGGTTCATCGCCAAGGCCGAAACCGACTGTTGCGCCACTTCCACGACGGCTTTCGGGTCGCAGAGAATGTCACTGTCCATCAGCAGAAAATCTTGTCCGCGAACCTCGCTCATCGCCATCCAAAGCGAATAGATGTTGTTGTTGTGCTCGTAGTCAGCGTTGTGGAGGAAGTGAAAAGTGAACTGTGGGAAGTGAACTGTGAGGAAATCGCGAATTTGGTCGGCGCGATAGCCTGTGACGACGACAAATTCCGTGATGTCGGCCGCCGCCATCGCCTCGACGGTGCGCTGCAACAGCGTTTTACCACCCACTTCGAGCAGGCATTTCGGCTTCGTGTCGGTCAGTGGGCGCAGGCGTTTCGCCATTCCTGCTGCGAGAATTACTCCTTTCATAGTGGTTGAATTGTTGGTTGTTGAGGTATTGAATTGTTTAGAGTTTATCGGCCATTTCGCGACAGAAGTTTTCGTGGCGGTGGTTGACGTATTTGTAGAGCAGTCCCATCACGATGATTTCAAAGAGGAAATGGCAGCAGGGAATGTCGAGCAAACAGAACAAAAACAGCCACGACTCGCGGAAATTGAATGTCAGCAGGCCATTCCAGAAGATGACGGGCAGCGATTTCTGCCGAAATTCCTCGCGAACGGTCGGTGGAATGTTGTCGGTGGAGCCATATTTTTCGCGCAGACGCGCCAACAGCCGCTGAAACTGCGGGGTCACTTGCTCTTGTTTGCGCGTGTAGTCGATATACGATTTTTGGAACAGTCGCTCGTAGAGTGGGGCATCCTTCGGCATTTGGTCGTAAATCTCCTGCTGTCGCACGGAATTGTCGAGTTCGCTGCCTTTTTCGCCTTTCAGGAAAAAGAGGTGAACCTGAATGTAGTAGTCGGCCAAACGACCTTGCGCGGCCATGCCAGCAAAGCCGGCAATCAGTCCGAGCACGACGACGACAGCCGTGGCAATCAGCGCATTCTGAGGGGTGTCTTCGATGCCCAACCAACCAAATTCAATCGTGTGATGCTTCCAAAATCGCCACACAAGCAACACATAGATGGGCAAAAACCACGTGAAACCGGCGATTCCATCGAGAATTCGACCTATGCGGCTCTTTTTTCCCGTCAATCGCGCCAGTTGTCCGTCGGTGCAGTCGAGAATGTCGGCAGCCATCAACAATGCGATGGCGATGAGGTTGTAAACCAGTCCCATCGTGCCGCCATAGTAGAAACTGCCTTGTGCGAAAAACCACGCGCTGGCGGCCCCAATCACCATCGACCAAATCGTCACGGTGTTGGGATGGATGTCGAACTTGGCGAAAAAGACGGCACAATAGTAACAAAAGGGTCGAATCACGTGTAAATCGAGCCAATCTTCCGTTTCTGCCGACTTGAGTGTCGCTCTGTATTTCTCGTTCATATCACTTCACACTCCTCACTTCTTCGACCACCCGTTTGATGGTATCGACAACCACTTGAGTCTGTTCGCGACGACCCAACGTGATGCGCAGGCACGATTCCAGCCCCGGGTCGCCCATGAATTTAATCTTATAGTTCTGAGCCTTCAGTTCTTCCATCAACCTTTCCTTGATTTCAAGCGGATATTTGATGAGGATGAAGTTCGCCACCGACTTATAGACCTTGAAACCAGGCACGTTGCCGAGTTCCTGCTTGAAAAGTTGGCGTCCCCAGTCCATGTCGTCGGCCACGCGGCGATAGTGTTCGTCGCTGTCGAGCGCCGCCAAAGCCACAGCCTCCGAAAAACGGTTGTAGCCCAAGTATTTGTTGATGTAACTCACGAAATGGGTGTGACCCTTGCCGATGAAACCGAATCCGCAGCGCAGACCAGGCAGTCCGTAGAACTTCGACAGTGTGCGCGAGATAATCAGGTTCTCGTATTGGTTCACCAGCGGAGCAATGTAGTCCGTGTCGGTCGTGATGAAACTGGCGTAAGCCTCGTCGATGAGCACCATCGTGTCGGAAGGAATGTTCTCCATGATCCGTCCGATTTCCTCTGGTGTCAGACTGTTGCCCGTCGGATTGTTGGGCGATGCCAACAGCAACATTCGAGGATGGATTCGGTTGGTGTATTCGATGACTTCGTCGATGTCGTAGGCGAAAGTGTCATCTTGTTCGTGCAGCGGATACATCTCGAAAGTGCCGTAGCACTCGTCGGCCACCTTGTTGTAGTACCACCACGAAAACTCGGGAATCAGAATCTTCTTGTTGTCGCCCTTCATCAAATAGTAGTGAATGGCGTTTTTCAGGATGTCCTCGCCGCCGTATGCCAGCAGCACCTGCTCTTCGGGCACGCCGTAGATTTCGCTGACTCGCACGCTGATAACACTCTTTTTCCCCTCGTCGTAGATGCGTGTATAGAAGCACAAATCCTTGGGGTCGAAATTCTTGATGGCCTCCACCACTTTCTGGCTCGGCTCGAAGTTGAATTCGTTTCTGTCGAGAAAATTCATCATATTTTCCATGTCAATTTTATTGATTTGTGTGCAAAGGTACGAAGAAATCGAGAATTATGGATGAATAATTAAGAATTATTTGTATCTTTGTGGCGAAAAAGCGTAAGTTTATGGAAAAGTGCAGTGAAAATTTGGTAGTAGGATTCGATGCCAAACGCATTGTGAAGAACGGGACGGGGCTTGGCAGTTACGGACGGACGCTGGTCAATGACCTGGCGGCGGACGAAAGGCTGCAACTGCGGCTCTACGCACCCGACAAAGGGCGCAACGACCTGCGAAACCAGATTGCCGACCGACCGAATGTCACGTTTTGCTACCCCTCGCAACACACTTCACACTCCACACTCCACACTCCACGCTTCTATTGGCGCACACGCGGCATTGTCGGCGATTTGCGACGCGACGGCGTTCAGGTTTATCACGGATTGTCGGGTGAACTGCCCGTCGGCATCCGAAAAAGCGGCATTCGCAGCATCGTCACCATCCACGACCTGATTTTCCTGCGACACCCCGAGTTCTACCATTGGCTCGACACAAAAATCTACGCTTGGAAGTTCCGCCAGACCGTCCGCGAGGCCGACCATATCATCGCCATCAGCGAGTGTACGAAACGCGATATTATTGAGTTTGGCGATGTATCGGAAGACAAAATTTCGGTGATTTACCAGAGTTTTTCGCCCCGTTTTTCGACCGAAATCGCACCAGAATTGTTGGAATCGGTGCGACAGCGCTATCAACTGCCGAATCGCTATGTTCTCAATGTCGGCACGATTGAGGCTCGAAAAAATATCTTGTTGGCAGTCAAGGCTTTAGCCCATTTACCAGAGGAAATTTCACTCGTCGTTGTGGGGCGACGCACGAAATACAGCGACAAGGTGCTTGAATACGCGAAAAAACACGGTTTGATGCCTCGAATCAAGTTCTATCACGGCGTTCCCGACGACGATTTACCAGCCTTTTATGCACAAGCAGAAACTTTCGTCTATCCGTCTGTTTACGAGGGTTTTGGCATTCCCATCATCGAGGCCGTCGGTAGCGGATTGCCCGTCGTTGCCTGCACAGGTTCGTGTTTGGAAGAAGCAGGCGGTCCCGACTCGCTCTACGTTGCTCCCGACGATTCGGAAGCGATGGCCGCAGCGATTCGCCAAAGCCTTATCGGTGCCAAAAGTCGCGAAGAGCGTATCCTTCGCAGTCGCGACTACATTCGTCGTTTTGTAGGTCGCGATGTTGCCCAGCAAGTCGCCGATTTGTATAGAGAAACGCTGAAAAAACAATAATAACAACCTAAAACCGCCATTTCATTTGCACGTCGAGGTCGGTCATCGACGAGGCGTTGATTTGCTGGTAGCTGCTGCTGATGGTTGAGCGGTCGAAATAGTTGGTGGTGGCGATTTTTGCGGTGAAAAGCAGGCGACGCGAGGGTTGCCACTGCGCCATTAACATATAGCGGATGCCGTGACCATAGACCATCGGGATGGAAAAGGTGTATTGCGGACCACTTTCGTAGAGGTAGAGGCGGCTGTCGTAGTTGTCGGTGTGGAAATAGGCGAAGAGGGCGTTCAAACTGACATTTTTCAACTTGATACCAGCCGTTTCGGAAACCATCCAACCAAAGCTGTTTTCGGCATTTTCGCCCCCGATGTGGCTCAGGTCGAACTGCGTTTTCAAATTCCATTGGTTTTCATCGTAAGCCACCGAGGCGCGAGCCCGTTGTTCCGTGCGATGGTCGAGTGCGGTGCGCTCGGCATTGTCCTTTTCGCGCAGTCGCAGCCGATAGCGCAGGTTGATTTTCCACTGATGGCGCTTCCATGTGGCCGAAACGAGGTTGTCCCACGCCTGCGACCGCTGACTGACCTGGTAGCGAGCCCACGGGAAATAAGCGAAATCGGTGTAGGCAGTGACGGAAAGGGCATACGACGGTCGCCACGTGGCTCCGACGAGGATTCCGCTCTCGTTTTGCGTTGCGCCGCCTTCGCTGAGGCTCTGGCTGTGGATGGCGTAGTAGCGATAGCTGTAGAAGCGCTGGATGGCGATGAGCGACAACTGCCCTGCCAACTTCACGTTGAGCGTGTTCATCGTGGCCACACCGCCGCACGAGCCCGTCGCCGTCTCGCCACTGAAGGTGAAGCGGGCGTGTCGGTAGCCGTAATCGACGCTGGCGTTCCAGAAATGCTGTCCTGCAGGTTGAATTTCGCGATAAAGATTCGTTTTCGACCGCTTTTCAACGGGTTTCAATGGTTTGTCGAAAGCATCGTAAACCACCGTCGCGGCGGCGTTCCAACGGTTGTAGCGATAGGCGATGCGACTTCCACCGAGAAATTCCGATGCATTGCGCCGCCGTTGCATTTCCGAGTTTGTGCGATGGTAGCCCGACTTGAGAATCGTGCGGATGTTTAGGTTGTCGTCGGTGGGTGTCACGTCGATGTCGCGATAGGACAGAAACGCCGTCAAATCGAGGTTTTTCGTGAGCGAAATTGTGGCGGCAGCCCCCTGCAGATAGTTGTATTCCATCCGCGAGGAATGGCCTCGGATGATGTTCTGATTGCGGTCGGCAGCACTGAGCGCGAAGAGTTTTCCGAAAGAAAGGTCGTTGTTGATGACGAGTCCGTGTCCGAAATTCAGTCGATAATGGCCCACGGTGAGGTTTTTGAGTCGTCCGAAACGCTGCGCTTGCACGAAAAAGGCATAAAAATCGTAGCCTGCGGCATTTCCGTTGGTGAAAAATGGCTCGCCAGCGTCCTGCGACCCGATGAAGCCTGCCTTGAGATGCTGCTGGCTCTGAAACGTGTAGCGCAACGAGTGTTTATAGGGCGGTCCGAGGTAGGTTTCACGGTCGCCACGCCGCTCGTAGAAAGGAATTTTGCCCGTTGCAATCAGTTCGTGGCGACCCCTGCGCAGTAGTTCGTTCAGCGACGGTTTTTTCGTTTCCACATCGCCGAAATAGGTGAATTGCAGCAGTCGTTGGCGCGTCGTTTCGTCGAGGCACGGAATCATCGCCAGTTCGCCCTCCGATTGCAGGGCTCCGTAGCGGTAGATAAACGCCGAAATCTCCTCGATTTGCTCTTCGTTGAGGAAGGGCAGTTGGCGCAGATCGTCGGGTGTGGCGGTGTTGAGGTTCAGGGGATTTTCCAGCAGGTCGCTGAGCAAGTCGTAAGTCTGTTCCCACGATTCGGCGTCGATGTCGTCGATGGTTGTCAAATCCTCGAGAACATCGTCGATTTGCGCCCTTAGTTCCGATGAAATCGGCAAAAAGAGCAGCAAAATTGCCAGAAATCGAATTTTTACCCCATTGGTTCTTTATTTAAGTGAATTCAATTATCAAGTGCAAATTTCTTGTCATCTTGCTGCAAGCGATAGATTTCCTTTTGCCGCTCTATCTCGCGCGTCAGTTCCTCTGGTGAAGGCAAGAATAATTTGTATTTGGTGGCAAACAATTGTTCGTTTCCTTTCAACACGGAATATCGGGCTATATCCTCGTCGGTTTCGCTGCAAAGCAATATTCCTATTGTTGGGTTGTCTGTTTCCGTGCGTTTGATTTCGTCGAACATACGCACATACATATCCATCTGCCCGACATCCTGATGCGTCACTTTGCCTATCTTCAAATCGATTAACACGTAGCATTTAAGAATAACATTGTAGAACACAAGATCTATAAAATAGTCTTGTGCGGCAGTTCGAACAAGTTGTTGCCTTCCCATAAAAGCAAAACCTTTGCCCAATTCCATCATAAAATCTTGCAAATGGGAAATAATGGCACTCTCCAAGTCCGTCTCAGAATATTTGTCGTCGCGTTTGAACCCAAGAAATTCAGCCATAACGGGATTCTTGATGACTTCCGTCTTGTCGGCAGGGGCAAAAACCGTGTTAGATTCGCTGAGTTGCGGCTTCGACAAATGACGCTCAAAATACTGGGTGCTAATGTTCCTGTCAAGCATTTTGACCGTCCACATCTGTGTGGAAGCCTCGCTTAAATACCAGCGTATAGCGGTTTCATCTCCCACTCGCAAGGCACGGAAGATATGCGTCCACATCAAATTCGGAAATCGCGATTTCCAAATCTCGTAATCGGGGAAAACAGTATAGAATTTGCGGAAAGACCTCAGATAACGAGGGGAATAACTGTTGCCGTAATCGGCGGCGAGTTGCTGAGCAAGAAATTCTATCATCTGCGACCCATATTCGGCGCGTTTTTGCCCGTGCTGCTCCTCCTCCACGATGCGCCGTCCCACGTTCCAGTAGGTTTCAATCATAGCAGCATTGACAGACGCATAAGCCTGCCGTCTGCCCTGCTCAATGATGGCTTTGACATCCTCGACAAGATTTCCGTTTAGCAGTGCAGGCTGCAATTCATCCACCTTGTCAATTCGCGCGATTTCCTTCCCATTATTCATAATACAATTGTTTTGCGGTCAAAGATACAATTTTTTCTTGGAAACAGCAAATTTATATGCAAGATTTTTCCCCCGAAGAGCTATATGCGTTTTTCTGAGCATATCTTAATCAATCAACAGTATTCCCTGAATCTGACTTTTAGGGTGAATATAGCAATCTGTTTCGGATGCAGGAAGATAGGATGAGCCTTGTATCCGAATTTTGATGATTTCATTGAGATTTTTTGCATCGACATAGCCGTAATTAACACCAAATTTCATAAAGGTTTCTTCAATACTGTTACGCGCTGGAGCTGATAACTCCTTTGGCTCAAAACTCCGGCCATTGATGACTTTTGCGCTGTCTTCGCAGACCGTTTGGGCGACGCAAACATAGTCGTCTTTAAAATAATCTTTCATATAATGACCAAAGGACTTATACAAAGGCGAATAAACGGTTTGATAATTCGCGTGTCCCAGATGGCAGCTGATGACGGCTCTTTGATTGCCCCTGCAAAAAAGGGCTGTCAGGAAAACGGTGTTTTTAAACATCTGTTCATCCCTTTCATAATAGCTGTCCTTCGTTGAAATCGGCGCATCGAGCAAGTTGTTGATATAGAAAGAAATGATTTCAAGGTCATTTCCTAAAATATCGGTTAATTGCGCTCGGTTTTCTTCGATGATGCTAAGCACTTTCCGAGCCATATCCTTGATTTCTTCAGTTTCAACCATTTGAATCGCTGAAATCATAGAATCCAAAACAACAGAACGCGCCTCTTGGTTTATGATTTGCAAATAATCTTTCAAATAAGTTGCTAATTCGTTGGTTTCATATTGGGCATCATTTCCAAAGAAACTGACTTTTTCGGTCGCCGTTTTATTGTATTCCCGAATCCACTTTGCCAATTCAATATTTTCCACTCTAACTGAAGTGGAATCTCCCACTTGTTGTAATTTTTCAGGGCTAATCAGGTCGCTTCCTTGAACGTATCTGTTAAAGAAAAGCGACATCAGAAGAGGACGTTCCCACAAAATCAAGGTAGTATGGTTTCTTAAAATAGCCGATTTGATATATTCCGAGGTCGCTTGCCTGATTTTTTCGCTTCCATGCACGGCTTCGCCCAATGCCGTGATTTTTCCAGACATAAGCGAAAGTTGTTTTTGGGTTAGCGAATAGTCTGGCGACAATGTTACTAATTGGGTTTTGTTGAAAGCGGGCGACGGAATGTCCTCAAACTCAAGGGCGTTAATCATTTTGTCGCCGTCTTTCAGTTCAATCCGAAAAATGGAAATCTCGTGTGGAATGGTGTTTCTGACTTTGGCGATTTTCGAAGGATTCTCCTGTTCCGTACATCCTTCCGGGCCACAACTAGCAACCCTTGTCGTATAGGTGCTGTCTGTTCCGACTGCTTGCAGCCTAAAAGACAAAAAACGGAGATCTTTTGTGCCAATTTCCACTCCGTCTGTCCGAAAATCGGCTGCATTTTTCAAGCAAATACTGTCTGTTTTGATCACCTCCATCTGTTTGTTGAGCGAATAGACAAACAGCCGCGCCGTTTCAAGGTTCTTGCATTTGTAGGAAATGGTGATTTTCAACGATTGATTAGAAAGGACAGGAAGCAACAGCATTCTATGGCTATAGAGATTCATATCCATTTTCTCACGAAATCCCCACAATTCTTTCTGCAAAAACCGAATCGGTTTCCTCGTGTCCGTAGTGTCGGCTTTATGGTATATCTTGGAATTATTGATATTGTTAATCCATCCATGAAAAACTTGACCGACGCGGAAATTCAGGTTGTATTTTTCCTCGTAGGTTTGTGCTTTGACATCAATCGTCAAAAACAAAAGAATAAAAAGAAAAATTCTTTTTTTCATATTAAGCAAATTTATAGGTTTACTTTATTTCACAATCGACGAAATCGTGCTTTTGTTGCCTTTGATGCCGACGATGAAGGCTTTGGCCGAGCCGAATTTCAGGAACATATCGAGGCGAACGGGAATGTGGTTCGAGTCGTCGGTGACGTAGAAATCGACGATGCGCTTGTATTTTCCGTCGTCGAGTTCCATATACGATAGTTGTAGACAGCGGTATTTCACGCCGTTGTCGCCCTTGATGTTGGACTTTCCGCGATAGACGATTCGAGCGGGTTCACAGCTGTTTCCGTCGATCATCTTGAAGTCGATGGTGTGGCCTTTCTTCCAGTTCGAAGGGTCGAAAGAACGGGCGCGGACGAACATCGTGAGCATATCATAGACACATTCGTTGTACGACTTTTTCAGCCAATCGCTGTTGCCGTCGGCCTTCTTCCGATGCTGTCGGGCATTGGTTTTTCCAGCGGCGTAGTCGTAGAAAACTTCGTCGATGTAGTAGCGTTTGCCCTCGCGAGCGGCCTTTTTGTAATAGAGCGGCGCGAGGTTGAGCGTGGAATAGCTCAGAAGGGTGTCGCGCAACACGAAATATTGGTCAACTTTGTCGTTGCCGCGTGTGATGAGCGACGCGCGCCACGCGGTTTTGCCTTTGTAGTTGCTCTGCACGGTGGACATACTCGCTGTTCCAGCCTTCACCCACACGAATTTCCAGTTGTAGTAGAGGTTGTAGGTCAGGTGTTCGCCGCCCTTGAACGCGGTGTTTTCAAGCGGACACTGGGCGAATGAAATCGAGGCGCACAGCGAGAGAAATAACAGTATCTTTTTCATTTCTTTTAGTTGACAGTTGATAGTTCTTTGACGTTCTCGTCGATTCACCGTTTAATTTTTCACTTTATACGTGATTCCGAGTTGCTTCGCCCGTTCCGCGTTTTTGTTGCGAATCGTTTTCTGCTTTTCGGCCTTTTGTTTGGTGATTTTCTCAGGTTTTTGCAGGTAGAGAGGTCGTTCTGTCGGGTTCCAACGCTGGTTCACGTCCCATTTCGCCTTGCATTCGATGGGTTCGTGACGGAAATAGACGGGTTCGGGCTGTTGGTCGGCATCGTAGTCGCCCGTGTCCCACACACCGTTGTCATTTTCATCGACAAACATTCGCAGGAAATACGTGCCAGGCTCGACATAGAGAAATTCGACCTGTCCAGTGGTTGAAACCGCCTGTTTGACGGGACTTCCAGAACTATTGAGCAGTTGCACGACCGCCTTTTTTCCGTTCATTCCGCCGAGCGTAAACGACAATTTCGTGTAGGCATCCTCGTTTTTCACTTTCAGCGTCTGTTTGATGGCCTTGCAGTCCGTTCCGTAGATGTCGCTGATGGCCGCGCTGTCGATTTCGAGGCTGTATTCCGCGCCCAATTGCCATTCGTGGCTGAATTTCAGTTGTCTGACCCCCAACGGCTGTAGGTTGAAATCGACCGCCTGCCACAGCGTATCGACCTTCATCGAAAGGCGGATTTGCGACGAATCGACCTTTGCAAACGGTGTCGGCGAATCGATGAGAATATGATGGTCGGGGTCGAGTTGTCCTGCCGCTTTTAGCTTGATTTCCAAGAACTTAGGCGGCATCACGCTGTCGTAGGGCTGACCGCGACGTTTTTTCTTGTCTTGCTCTTTTTTCCAATCTTCAAACGCCTTTTGTTGTTGCTTCAAACGCTTTTCATACGACGTTTTCGGAATCATTTCGAGCGTGTCGGTCTTCGCGACAAGTTGGCCGAGCGTGTCGGTTTCGTTGTATGTCACCACCATTTGCAGCGTGTCCTGATTGACGAGCATCGTGTCGCGCAGCCAATAGGTCATCGTGTCGAGTTTTTCGTTGGCCTCGACCACGAAAGCGTCTTTTTCGTTGAAGTTAAGTCCTTTGATTTCAGGCAGTTGCGTGTCGCCGTATGTGAAGAAAAAGTTCAGTCTGTCGGGGTCTTTCCGCTCAGTTTTCAGCAGATGGCGCTCGGACTGCACCTCCGTGAAAGCCCGCAAAACGATGTTGTCGGGCAGGAAATGGGTGTAGGGAATCGCGAGGATTCGCTCGATGTGCAGCGTGTCGCGCCAGATGGTGTCGTGTCGCGTGTCGGGCTTCGACGACGGCACGAAAATGTCGTGGTTGAAGGCGATTCTCTCGTTTTTCTGCGAAAAAGCGTAGTTGCCGTCCAAATCTTGCAGGGCGAAGGCTCGGTAACTGCCTGGCGCAATGCCTTTGATGACGAAATGGCCTCGGCTGTCGGTGCGTGTGATGCGCAGCAGCGGCTCGGTGCGGAATACAGAGTCGGGCGCGTCGGACTTGTAGAGTCCCACGGCGATGCCCTTCACGGGTTCGAGGTCTTCCGCCTCCAAAACATAGCCGCTGACCTCCATCGTGTCGATTTCCCCACCCGTCGAAAAGCTGTAGGTATAACTGCCAAGTGGGTTGCCCTCGTTGTTGTCGGTGATGGCGTCGGAAAAGTCGATGGTGTAGGTTGTGTTCGGCTTGAGCGAGTCTTTCAGTTCCACGAAAATCGTCCTGCCCGTCGCCTTGATTTCAGGCGGTTCCATCTGCGGCGGCGACACGATGACTTTCTCCGACGGATTGTCGATTTTGATGAATTCGTTGAAGAAAATCCGTACTTTTTGCGAGTTCACGTTCGTTCCTTTGTCCGTCGGCGACGTACCAATCACGCGAGGCGGCTCTTCGTCGAACCATCCGCCGTCGGGACTGCCCATTCGGGCGCAACTGCTCAAAAGAAGCGAACTGAGCAGTGCAAGGAATAAAAATTTATATTTTGCCATTCTTCTAACTTCGTTTTTATCGCTTGCAAAGATAGTGATTTTTTAATTCATCCGCAACAATTCTTCGATATGCTTCCGTTCGTTGGAAAGTCGGGGAATTTTGTTTTGTCCACCGAGTTTTCCGCGCTGTTTCATCCAGTCGTTGAACAGACCGCAGCGAGCCTCGATGATTTCGAGGTGCTGCAAGGTGATGTCGCGTGAGCGTTTGGCTTCGTAGTCGCTGTTGAGTTCTTGCAGTTTTTTGTCTAAAAGACGGCCAAAAACGACGATATTATCGGGCTTCCGCGCAAATTCTATCAGCCACTGATGCCGGCATTTCGCCTGCTCATCCATAAAAACGGGTGCGACGGTGTATTCGAGAATCTCGGCACCCGTCTGTTCGCAGGCGTAGGCCAGACCTTTCTCGGCATTGTCCATAATGAGTTCCTCGCCGAAGGCATTGATGAAATATTTCGTGCGACCCGTGATGACGAATTTATACGGATTAAGACTCGTGAACTTGATGGTGTCGCCAATCATATAGCGCCACAGTCCGCACGAAGTGCTGATGAGCATCGCGTAGTTTTTGCCCGTTTCCACGCCCGACAGCGGCACGATGTTGCCCTTTCCGCAGCCGATTTCCTGAAATTCGTAGAAAACGCCGTAGTCGAGCATCAGCATCATCGCGGGGTCGGCAAGGTCGTTCTGGATGCCGAAAAATCCCTCGCTGGCGTTGTAGGTTTCCATATATTTCATCCGCGGTGAGCGAATCAGTTGCTCGTACTGGTGGCGATAGGGCGTGAAGGCGATGCCGCCGTGGAAAAATACCTCGATATTCGGCCAAAGTTCGTCGATCGACGATTTTCCCGACAGTTCCAAAACGCGCACCAGCACGCTCATCATCCACGACGGAACGCCCGACAGGTTCGTCACGTTCTGATGCATTGTTTCGCGGGCGATGCGGTCGCGTTTTTCCTCGAAATCGGCGAGTAGGGCGGTCGATTTCTTCGGTACACGAACGAGATTGACCAGCGGATTGATGTTTTCGATGAGAATGGCGCTGAGGTCGCCCACCAACGAGCCGCTCAGGTTGTAGTTTGGCTGATGGCTACCGCCGAGAATCAAACCTTTTCCGTTGAAAATGCGGCTGTCGGGATGATTTTTCAGATAAAAAGCCACCACGTCGGTTCCGCCCTGATAATGGAGGTTTTTCAAGCCTTCGGCGGTCACGGGAATGAATTTCGACTTGTCGTTGGTCGTTCCACTCGACTTCGCAAACCATTTCGTCCGTCCAGGCCAGAGAACGTCGTTTTCGCCGCGTCGCATTCGGTCGATGTCGTCTTTCAACGCTTCGTAGTCGGCTACCGGCACTTGTCGGGCGAAATCCTCGTAATTCTTGATGTTTTCAAAGCCGAAACGGCGTCCGTATTCCGTCTGCCTGCCGCGACTCAACAAGTAGCGAAGCACTGCGTCTTGCAGTGCCAAACCCTCGCCAAAATGCCGTTCTAAAGCCTTCTGACGAGGAAAAAAGAACTTACTTGCGATGCTTGTCAGGCTCATTTTTCCAAATTTAGGTGCAAAATTAGTCTAAACTTTTGTAACAAGGGAAAAATTAATATCTCTTAACGCGAAAAATTCTCTTTTTTCCACTATCTTTGCACCATCAATCACGATTTTTACGAAGAAAATGAACAATATCAAGGATTTTGAGGTGATGGCACCAGTCGGTTCACGCGACTCGTTGGCAGCGGCCATCAAGGCTGGTGCCGACTCGGTTTATTTCGGTATCGGACAGCTGAATATGCGGTCGCACTCGGCCAATCATTTCACCATCGACGACCTGCGCGAAATCGCTGAAATCTGTCGCGTTAAGGGCGTGAAAACCTATCTGACGGTGAACACGATTATCTACGACGGCGACATTGCGACGATGCACCAAATCGTGGATGCGGCTCGCGAGGCAGGCATCACGGCTGTCATCGCGTGCGACGTGGCGGTGATGCAATATTGCGTCGAAAAGGGTGTCGAGGTGCATCTTTCGACCCAACTCAACATTTCGAATGTCGAAGCACTGAAATTCTACGCGCAGTTTGCCGATGTGGTCGTGCTGGCGCGTGAGTTGAACCTCGAACAAGTGGCGGAAATCCATCGCCAAATCGTCGAACAGCAGATTCGAGGGCCGCGTGGCGAACTCGTTCGCATCGAAATGTTCTGTCACGGTGCGCTGTGTATGGCGGTCAGCGGCAAGTGCTATATGAGCCTGCACGACGCGAACCGCTCGGCCAATCGGGGCGAGTGCATCCAGATTTGCCGTCGGAGTTACATCCTGACCGATGCCGAGACGGGCAACGAAATCGAGGTCGATAACAAGTATCTGATGAGCCCGAAAGACCTGAAAACCATCCGTTTCATCGACCAAATGATGCGTGCTGGCGTGCGCGTCTTCAAAATTGAGGGTCGTGCGCGTGGGCCAGAGTATGTCTATACGGTTGTGAAAGCCTATAAAGAGGCGATTGCGGCGGTTGTCGAGGATTCGTGGAGTGAGGTTTCGAGGAACGAGGAAGGAGGAACGAGAAGCGAGGAAAGGGCGTTTTCCGAATCGCGAAAAGACGAGTGGGACGAGCGTTTGGCAACCGTTTTCAACCGCGGTTTTTGGGATGGATACTATCAAGGTCAGCGGCTCGGCGAATGGAACAAAAACTACGGTTCGAACGCCACGGAGCGGAAGCAACTCGTGGGTCGCGTCACGAAATATTTCTCGCGGATTGGCGTGGCCGAAGTCAGCGTCGATGCTTCGACGTTCAGTGTTGGCGACCGCCTCTTAATCACGGGTCCGACCACGGGTGCGCTCTGGGTCGATGTCGCCGAAATCCACGACAACGACGGCCATTCCACCGACACCGCCCAACAACATCAACTCGCCGCCATCCGCGTGCCCGAAAAAGTTCGGGCTAACGACAAACTTTTCAAGATTGTCAAGGCTGAATAATCGACATCTTTTTATAACAAAAAAGCATCCACGCAAAAACGGCGCGGATGCTTCTTTTTTGTCAAACTTCGGTGTTATTCCTCGGTTAAATCCTCGATTTGGTCGATGATTTCGTCATTGGTTCGTTGCATCTTGAAATAGATATACAGCCCGATGGCGATTCCTATCAAACCTCCGATGCCTGCACCTGTCATTATAGCGATGGCCATTTCTGATTCATTTCGAGAATTCCACAGTTCTATGAAAAGCCATCCTCCCCAGAAAAACAGGACACAGAAACCGACAATGGTACTCCATCTGCGTAATTGTTTCATCCGTTCCAGTTTCTTTGACGTTTCCAATAAATCGTTTTTCTGGAAAGCATAATCGGGGAGATAGTTGATATACCAGTCGGCACATACATCGGCAGTCACCATCAGAAGCGTAAAGCCGTACCACCACCAAGAAATATTAAGCAGAGCCATCAAAGGCAACATCGTTATAGCAACGAAGGGAATGAGGAAGATTTCGAAAATCAAGTATCGGTTTATCCACGACATTTTCGATTTCATCGAACGGCGCATCAGTCGGTCGTTCACGATTTCCTGCGCGTCCAGTTTTTTCTTCAGCGTTTCCATCTGCTGGCGCATTTCGTCCATTTCAAAGTTGTTAGTTGCGTTCATTTTGGGTAAAAATTTAATCGTTAGACATTTGTTTTAACTGCTCACGGATTCTGAACAGGCGGACGCTGACGTTCTTGGCAGTGATGCCGACAATCTGGCCGATTTCCTCGTAAGAGAGGTTTTCGAGCCACAGCAAGACGATGGCGCGGTCGAAGGGCTGCAACTTCGAAATGCGCTTGTGGAGCATATCGACTTGTCGCGTGTCTTCGTCGCGGTCCTCGAAGAGGTTGATGTCCATCGTCAGCCGAACCGTCGATGAGCGCCGCTTTTTCCTGTCGAGCGAGATGCAGGTGTTCAGGGCGACGCGGTAAATCCACGTTTTGATGTCTGAGCGATGCTCGAAGCCCTCAAAGCCTTTCCAAAGATTGACTAGTACTTCTTGGAACAGGTCGCTGACCTCGTCGGCATCTTTCGAGAACATATAGCACACGGTGTAAATCGTGCTCTTTTGTTCGGCTACGGTTTTTGCAAATTGTGTTTCAATCGTCGTCATTGTCTCGTTTTTTGATTGGTTCAGAACGTTTTTTACCCATTAGACGCAGCCGTTCACCAAAAAACTACAAGAAAATGATGATTTTTTTATTTTCCCATCACGTCGAGGCCTCGCTGCACGATGTGATTTTGCTCGTTGATGATGGCAAAATACTCGTTCATATCCCAAATGTCGCGGGCGACGAGCGCTTTCAACTGCGTTCGAAGCATCGGAAGGGTTTGTTGCAATTCTTTGTCGTCTTTCGGCTTCACTTTTTCCTTCTCGGCCTCGGCGACAATGTCGTCGATCATCGACTGCGGAACCTCGAAATCGCGCTTGAAATCGTCGAACGTGGCGAATTGTTTGCGCAGCGACTTGCGATTTTTGTCGATGTACTTCAAACTCACGTTGATGATGACCGATTTCGCGGCCAACTGCCGATGGAATCGGGTGTATTGCGTGGTGTCGAGCGGCACGAAAAAGTCGGGCATAATGCCACCGCCGCCATAGACGGTGCGCTTCAGCCGCAGCGTTTCGTAGCGCAGCGAATCTGCGAATTTGATGCTGTCTTTCGAGTAGAGTTCGCCGTGTTGGAAGCGTTTTTCGATGTCTTCGTAGTAGTCGCGCTTCTCGCCTTTCACGTAGGGTTTCTGGATGCAGCGACCCGACGGCGTGAAGTAATGGGCGATGGTGAGGCGAATCATCGAACCGTCGGGGAAGTCGATGGGACGCTGCACGAGCCCTTTTCCAAACGTGCGCCGACCGACCACCTGACCGCGGTCTTGGTCTTGCAGGGCGCCAGTGACGATTTCGCTGGCCGATGCCGAATATTCATTGACGAGCACGACGACGCGAAGGTTGTCGCGCAGTCGGCCCGAACCCTGTGCACGGAACTCTTGTCGGGGCACGGAACGGCCTTCGGTATAGACGATGAGGTCGCCGTCTTGCAGAAATTCGTTGGCAATCTGGGCTGCCGCTTGAAGGTAGCCGCCGCCGTTGTCTTGCAGGTCGAGAATCAGTTTTTCGAGTCTGCCGTCGGCGCGTTGTTGCAGTGTGTCGAGCGCGGCCATAAATTCGTCGTAGGTAGTCGCGCCAAACGAACCGATGCGAATGTAGCCCACGTCGGGTCGAATCATATAGTAGGCGTCGAGCGTGTGAATGGGAATTTTGGCGCGTGTGACGGTGAAGTTCAGCATTTCGCCGATGCCGCGTCGTACCACACCGAGTTTCACTTTCGTGCCTTTTTTGCCGCGTAGTCGTTTCATAATCTCCTCTTTCGACATTTTCACGCCCGCGATGGCCGTGTCGTTCACCATCACGATGCGGTCGCCAGCGAGGATTCCGACCTTTTCCGACGGGCCGTTGAGCGTGGGTTGGATAACGAGCAGCGTGTCTTCCACCATATTAAACTGCACGCCGATGCCCTCGAACGAGCCTTGCAGCGGTTCGTTCATCGCCTTCGTTTCCTTCGCGGTGGTGTACGACGAGTGGGGGTCGAGTTTTTCGAGCATTCCACGAATGGCATCTTCGACGAGTCGGCTCTCATCCACCGAATCGACATACAGGTTCGTGATGGCCATTTCTGCGGCTTGCAACTTCCGAATCGGGGCATCGTGACCCAAATTTAGGCGCATTTGAGCGTCAGAAGTGTTAAGTGACAAAGAAAAAGTAATGAGAATTAAAAAGATTTTTTTCATTTTTCTATTCAATTATAAATTTTGTTCTTCCTCAACTAAATCTTCTTCGATAACAAGGTTGTCGATAATGAAATTCTGGCGTTCCATCGTGTTGTCGCCCATATAGTAGGCGAGCAGTTTCTGCACCTCGTCGGTCTTGTGAAGGGTGACCTGCTCCATACGGATGTCGGGACCGATGAACACGGCAAATTCCTCGGGCGAAATCTCGCCGAGGCCCTTGAATCGCGTGATTTCGGGGTCGGGACCCAATTCGCGAATCGCCTGCGCACGTTCTTCCTCGCTGTAGCAGTAGCGTGTCACGAAATCGGTCTTTTTTCCGCTTTTCTCGTCGGCCTCGGCCAACAATTTCTTGTTTTTAATCTTTGTACGACGGTTTCGTACACGGAAAAGTGGCGTTTGCAGCACATAGACGTGGCCTTTTTTGACCAATTCGGGGAAGAATTTCAGGAAAAAAGTGATGAGCAACAGGCGGATGTGCATTCCATCGACGTCGGCATCGGTTGCTACGATGACTTTGTTGTAGCGCAGCGTGTCGAGACCGTCTTCGATGTCGAGAGCGGCCTGAAGAAGGTTGAATTCCTCGTTGTCATAGACCACTTTTTTCGTTAGTTTAAAGGTGTTGAGCGGCTTTCCACGCAACGAAAACACCGCCTGCGTATCGACATTGCGCACCTTCGTGATGCTTCCGCTGGCCGAGTCGCCCTCGGTGATGAAGATGCTCGATTCTTCCTTGCGGTCGTTTTTCACGTCGCTGTAGTGGATGCGGCAGTCGCGCAATTTTTTGTTGTGCAGATTGGCCTTTTTCGCCCGTTCACGCGCCTTTTTCGTCACGCCAGCCAATTCCTTGCGCTCGCGTTCGCTCTCTTTCACCTTGGTTTCGATGGATTCGGCCACGTCGCCGTGGATGTGCAGGTAGTTATCGACCTGCTGTTTGACGAAATCGCCCACGTATTTGTTGATGGACTCGCCGTTGGGTGCCATTTGTGTCGAACCGAGTTTGATTTTCGTCTGACTTTCGAACATCGGTTCCTCGACGTTGATGGCGATGGCGGCCACAAGACCGTTGCGAATGTCGCCGTATTCGTATTTCCCGAAAAATTCCTTGATGGTGCGGGCGATGTGCTCTTTGAAGGCCGACTGATGCGTGCCGCCCTGAATCGTGTGCTGACCGTTGACGAACGAATAATATTCCTCGCCGTATTGGTTGGCGTGGGTCAGTGCGATTTCGATGTCCTCGCCCTGCAAATGGATGATGGGGTAGAGCGGGTCGTTGGTCATTCGGTCTTTCAGCAGGTCTTCCAAGCCGTTGCGCGACAGGATTCGCCGACCGTTGTACATAATCGTCAGACCCGAATTCAGATAGGTATAGTTGCGCAGCATCGTCTCGACGAAATCGTCGTGGAACGAGTAGTTTTTGAAGAGCGTGTCGTCGGGTTCGAAATAGATATAGGTGCCCGTTTCGTCTTGCGACGGCTCGGTGGTGTCGCTTTTGAGGATGCCACGCTCGAAAACGACCTTGCGCACTTGTCCGTCGCGGTAACTATGCGCCTCGAAACGCGAACTCAGGAAATTCACCGCCTTGATGCCCACGCCGTTCATTCCGACCGACTTTTTAAACGCCTTTGAGTCGTATTTTCCGCCCGTGTTGAGTTGGCTGACAGCCTCGACGAGTTTTCCCTGCGGAATACCGCGTCCGTAGTCGCGCACCGATACGCGCAGGTGGTCGTCGATGTCGATTTCGATGCGTTTTCCGGCATTCATCCGAAATTCGTCAATCGAGTTGTCGATGGTCTCTTTCAGCAGCACGTAGATGCCGTCCTCGGCGTGTGAACCGTCGTCCAAACGACCGATGTACATTCCCGGGCGCGTCCGAATGTGTTCGACGTCGGAAAGATGACGAATGGCGTCTTCGCCGTAAACACTGGGTGTTGGGTGTTGGGTGTTGGGTGTTATGTCTGCCATCATATTTCCTTCCTTTTATATTATTCTGATAATAATGATTTTCTTAAATTAGCAAGTTGTTTGACAAGATAAAGTATTTGCTCGTCGAATAATTGTAATTCTTCATTTGTAATATATTGATATGCTTCTGCGATTTCTAATTGGCTTGACGTCTCCATTAACGATCCGTTGGCAATCTCTAAGAAGCGTACTCTTTCATTCTTAGAATATCTTCCAAATGCTTCTGCAATATTGAACATTACAGAAGTTGAAGCTCTTCTAAGTTGATTACTTAGAGAGAAACGTTCATCAATAGGAAAACGCTTGATGCAATTATTGACGTTTATAGCCAATGATTTCGCATTTTGATAAACTTCTAATCTTCTATAATAGAATAATTCCATTTCTTATTTTTTTATATATCACCTACCACCTATCACCCATCACCTATCACTCAACTCCTTCTTATAACAACGCCTTCTCTTGTGATTTTCGGTGTGGAAATAGCTCCACTGCCCCTGCACATTCTCGTTCGACTCCATTTCCACCTGACTTTCACCCCATTCGATGCCGTACTTGTTGTACCACGGAATCAGGTGGTAGAACATCAGTGCATTCACGCCCTTCGAGCGATATTCGGGTAGGACACCAATCATTTCCAAATCGACGATGTTCGTCTTGTGGAACTTCAGGGCGCGAAGCACGTGCCACCAACCGAATGGCCACAGTCTGCCGCGACGACACTTCTGCAATGCCTTCGACAGCGCCGGAATCGTGATGCCCACGCCAATGAGCCGATGCTCGTCGGTTGACCAATCCTCGACAATCGGAATCAGGTTCAGGTCGGCGTAGGGCAGATACATTTTCACGTATTGCTCAATCTGTCGCTCCGACAACTCCGAAAAACCGTAAAGATCCTTGAACGTGTCGTTGATGAGGCCGAAAATCTGCTTGCCCATTCCACCCTCGAAAATCTCCTTTTTCGTCAGCGTGCGAACCTTCAGATTGTAGCGTTTCATAATCATTTCCGAGATTTTCACCATCTTTTCAGGCACCTGCTCGGGCACGAAAATCTTGAATTCCACGTAGTCGTTGTCCTTCTCCCAACCGCCGAGTTTCTCGATGTGTTCGGGGTAGTAGGGATAGTTATAGATGGTCGCCATCGTGCCGAGTTCGTCGAAACCGAACGTGAGCATTCCCTCGGGGTCGAAATCGGTGAATCCGAGCGGTCCGATGATTTCTTCCATCCCTTTCTGACGGCCAAAATCGGCCACGGCGTCGAACAGCGCACGGCTCACGTCGAGGTCGTCGATGAAGTCGATCCAACCGAAGCGAACGCTCTTGCGCTGCCATTTCTCGTTGGCCTTGTGGTTCACAATCGCCGCCACACGACCCACGATTTTCCCGTCTTTGTAGGCGAGGAAATATTCCGCTTCGCAAAACTCGAAAGCGGCATTTTTGTCGCGGCTCAGCGTCTGCCAATCGTCGCTGAACAGCGTCGGAACGTCGTATTCGTTGCCTTTGTACAGGTCGTAATGAAACTCGATAAAATCTTTCAGGTCACGACTCGTCACGACCTTTTTCACCTCAATTTTCGACATATTTTCGCTGATTTTTCTGCAAAAGTACGAAAAAAAGATGAAAAAGCCCCCAAATCGATTTTTTTTCTTTGATTTCCGATGTTTTTGCGGCTTCAAATTTCGCTCCGCAACGCCAGCGCACGGTTTTCGGCAGCCTCCATCTGTTCGCGCTCGCCCGGCCCTTTGTCGTTGATGCCGCAGAGATGCAGAATGCCGTGGATGATGACGCGATGAAGTTCCTCGTCGTAGGATTTGTGGAACTTCTCGGCATTGGTGCGTACGGTGTCGAGCGAGATGACGAGGTCGCCATTGAGTGTGTCGCCTTCGCAATAGTCGAAGGTGATGATGTCGGTGTAGTAGTCGTGGCCGAGATACTCGCGATTCACCTCCAAAATCTTCTCGTCATCGACGAAAAGATAGCCAATTTCGTCCGTTTTTTTGCCATAGGAAGCCGCCACGGCCTTGATCCACCGCGTCGTCGCGCGCTTTTTGATGTCGGGCATCCGAACGCCCTCAGTTTGATAGCTAATCATAGGCTCGGAAGAAATTCACTGACATCGCGCCCCATACTTTGCAGTTCGCGCACGAGCGTCGAGGAAATACTGTCGAGACCCGGCTCGGCGAAGAGCAGAATCGTCTCGATGCCCGTCAGTTGGCGGTTGATGTCGGCCTGACTGCGTTCAAACTCGAAATCTTTGACCGAGCGCACACCCTTGACGATGTATTGCGCCCCACATTCCTGTGCCAAATCTACCGTCAGTTCGTCGTAAGAAACCACGTCGATGCGCGGTTCGTTGGCATAGAGCCGTTCGATTGTCAGAACGCGCTCCTCAGCCGACTGCACGGGGTTTTTGGCAGAATTTTTGCCTACGCCGATGACGAGCAGGTCAAACAGCCCGAGTGCCCGCGAAACCACCGACTCGTGGCCAATCGTAAACGGGTCGAAAGTACCCACAAATAGTCCTTTTCTCATATTTTTATCGAATTATCACTTCACACTCCTCACTTCACACTCCACACTTCACGCCATCAAATGTACCGTTCCACCAGCCATTGCCTTGACCACGCCCTTCATTTCGAGCGAGAACAAGATGGCAGAGAGCCTTCCGACGGGGATGTCGGCCTGCACACTCAGCGTGTTCACCTGCTGGTCGTTTTGCCGTTGTAATGCGTCGGTCACTTTGCGTTCCTCGTCGGTCAGGTCGGGAAAAAGTTGCCGTTCGACGCCTTGTTCGTGCGCCTTTGAACGTGCCTTTTCCGTCGGCCAGTCCATTGCTTCCACAAGGTCGGCAGCGTGGCGAATCAGCGCTGCTTCGTGGTTGTGAATCAGCAGGTTGCAGCCCTCGCTGAACTTCGCTCCGATGGCACCCGGGAAGGCAAACACCTCGCGGTTGTAGTCGCGCCCGATGCGTGCCGTGATGAGACCGCCGCCCTTGTCGGCACTCTCGACGAGCACCACCGCGTCGGACATCCCCGCCACAATGCGGTTTCGTCGCACGAAATTCGACTTATCGACCCGCGTCTGGAACATATATTCCGTCAGCAAACCGCCCTGCGCAAGCATTTCTTCTGCCGTTTTCCGATGCGCCGTAGGATAGAGTTCGTCGAGCCCGTGCGCCAACACGCCCACCGTCTCGAAACCGTTCAGCAGCGCGTGGCGATGGGCGCAAATGTCGATACCGTAGGCCAGTCCGCTGACGATAAGCACCTGCGGACACAGTTGGCGCAAATCCTCGATGAATCGGCGCACGAGATCCTGCCCGTAGGTCGTGGCGTGGCGCGTTCCGACGATGCTGACGATGAGCAGTTGGTTCAGGTCGGCTCCACCTTTATAATACAAGAGAATCGGCGCGTCGGCACACTCGCGAAGACGCTGTGGATAGCGTTCGTCGGCCATCGGAAGCGGTGTGATGCCCATTTCCAAGTCCTGTGCGAACTCCGTTTCGGCGGCCCGCAGTGCGTCGTCCATCTCCGTGAACGCGCTCACCAAACGGTCGGAAGCATCAGGCACAACCGCCCGAATGTCGTGGCGGTTCTCCACGATTTCCGTCGCCGAGCCCACACGCTGGTACAACTCCGTGAGACCGGCCATTCCGAAATAGCCGATTCGCGTCAGTGCGATGGTGTTGATGATCTCTTGTTGATTCATATTTTAGAGAGCAACTGCTGTTCACAGTGTCAGAATATAGTCGATGATTCTCAATGCATTCTCAGCATTTGTCATCTCAAGTTTATTTGTTTTGACAAACTGTTTGATTTGTTCCTTATGCTCGGGAAAAGCCTTGTAGATGCTCTTCAAACCCTTTAAGGCGTATTCTTTTCCATTTTTGGTAAAGTAATAGGTACTTTGGTTTCTGATTTTCCAAACATCCAAATTCCGACCGTTCCCGTCGTATTGGTTGGTACCAAAAGTGCCGTTGTACATGCCACCACTGATGCCGGCAATGGTTCCCATGCCAAACTGGTCGCCAAGTTGAACCTTGCGCGAGGGTGTCTGCGAAATGCTTCCGAGTGCGCCTTCGTAGCCCTCGTGAACTTTTGTGGTGTGCCATCCTACGAAAATGCGGTTGCCATCCTCGCGGTCTATGACTTCGCAAAACTGTTTGTCTTTGTAAATCCATCGGCTGCCACCCATATAAAGGGTATCAATGCTTTCGGGAGCCAAGAGTTCCATGAGTTGTTCACCCTGCATGAACATCAATTTGCGGTTGGCAATGTCGTAGTTGGCATTTGTAACGTTTTTTGCCCCATTCTTATAAAGAATGACGGTTTTCACGAAATTGGAGTAATAATAAATGCGCTTTTCCTGCGCCATAATGGTGGTGCAGATAGCAATTAGAATAATGGTTAATAAATTACGCATAATGATGAACGAATTTTAGTTTTTATCACCGCAAAAATACGAAATTTTGATGGAATACAACGATTCTTTCATAACTATTTAACTTATTTTATTCTTGTTGGCGATAATAAGGAATCAAAAAATGGCAGGCAACTTACGCTGCCCGCCATCAATATTAGAATGTGTAGTTTGCAGAATTATTATTTAGGAGTACCCCACTGAGGAGCATTCTTATCCTGCCATACACGCTCGGTGTTCAGAGGTGCATTGCCCTTGTTGTACTGGCTACCCTGGCTGTTGGTGCCAAGAGTCTTGAAACCTTGTACTTCGTATGCAGCCTTCTTGATGTCGTACATGATGTCGGTCACGACGGGCTCACCGATGACGAAGCGACGAGGAATAGCTGAGAGTTCGATATTCGGGAACTTCACGAAAGGCAGCAGCGAAGAGCCAACCTTCGGATAACCCGAACGGCGTGCGGTTACGAACTGGTCGTCGCACTGCTCACTGAAGTGAATCAAAAGCTGCAGATAGACCTTCTCGAGTTTATCAGCCTGCGATCCAGTGAGTTTCACGTTGGCAGTGGCCAACATATCCTCAATCTCACCTTCCTTCAGGTCGATGGGCTTATCGTTTACGTCGTAACCGTAGTTGGTGCCGTAGTAAGGAATCTTGTTGTCGCGAGCAAGTGCATCGAACTCCTGAACGGAAGCGCGAACACCAGCCTCATACCAAGCCTCAGCGGTCTTACCGCCAAACGAACCACCATTGAGCAGCGCAAACTCAGCCATGTAGAGGTTAACCTCACCAGCGCCCAGATACATCTGATAGAGAGGATTGTCGTCAGTATCCTGAATGACGTGCATGTCAATCGAACCATCCTCATTAGCTGTCATGGCTGTCGGCAGTTGGAAGTCAACGCGTCCGCGACGCATTTCCTCAGAATAGTAGCTCCAAGGATTGTAAGAGCGCTGGTTGTCGCCCATCTGAATCTGATAGCGAGTGCCAGGGTTCCAATATTCCTCGAAATCCTCGTCAGGCAGCGTACCTGCGTCGTGAGAAACCTTCGGCGCATATTGTACGGGCAGTGCCGTGTAGCGCACCCAAGGCTCGCCCATGCCGCCCCACTCCTTGAAGTTGCCTTCGTCGTCGAGCACAACGTTAGCCTTCACCGACCGCGGGAGTTTGTCCCACTTGCCATTGTCGATGAAACTCTGCACAACCTTCGAGTTGAAGCTGTTCTTTGCATAGATGAAACGAATGCGTGGGTCTTTGCTGTCGAGCATGAATTTGAACACGTTCTCGGTCGCATAGATCGTCGAGAGACCGTTGCCCGTGCCATAGACATAGTCAGCGTCGCCAGAGGCGTAGGCCGTAGCCTTTGCAAAACGGAAGCCGTCGTCGACATCGGTAATCAGACCAGCAGAGTTGCTAGCTGCCTCGGTGGCAATGGCGAGGGCTTTCTGAGGCTCATTGTTGTAAAGACGAACTGCAATCTTCAACTTCAGCGAGTTGGCCAACTTAGCCCACTTCGCCCAGTTGCAGCCGTAGGCAGCATCCTGACGAGAAACACCCGAAAGGTTGTCGGCCTGAAGCATTTTGATGTACTCGTTCAACTCGGTAATCCAGATGTCATACAATTCGGGAACAGTCTCGTACTTCGGAGTCAAGATGCCCTTGTCGTCATAATGGCAAGCCTCGGTGTAGGGAATTGCTCCATACATATCGGTATCGAAGATGCCGAGATAGATGGTCATAATACCCGTGGCAGCGAGATAACCGTTGTTTTCAACCTCACCAGTCTCGTTGATGTAGTTTTGAATTCGGTTGCGATACTTCAGGGTGTTGATGTACTGGCTGCCCTGTCCTCCAGATTCAGCCATACCTGTGAAGTCGTCAGAGAAACCACCGCCAGGAGTTCCCATCTGGTCCCAACGCGTGAAATACTGTACATTGTAGAACCATACGAGGTAGTCTGTGGGCTGGAACGTATTGATGGCAGCTGTCATCAAACCTTCAGGCATAGTCTTGGTAACGTTGGCAGGATCCTGATTCAAATCTTTGTAATCATCGGCACAACTGATATTCATCATGAACACGGCGGCCATGGCACCTGCAATGAATAATTTATTGAGTTTCATATTCTTTATTCTTTTATAAGGTTAGAATGTACTTTGTTTATATCAGAATGTAGCTTTCAGAGTGAACGTGAAACTGGTCGTAACGCCAGAGAACTGACGGATACGGAACTCAGCAGCGGTTGTACCGGCAACAGCTTCCGGATTCTCCTTGTTAGGCATCGTGTTCAGCAGGTAGCCGAGGTTGTGAGCCTGAGCGGTGAGGCTGAGGCGCTTAGCACCAATCTTGTTGGCAATATTGCTGTCGAACTGATAGCTCAGTGAAAGATCGCGGAATGCGATATAGTTCAGAGTTTTGAACCATTGGTCGTTAACAACAGCCTGTCCCCAAGAGTTGTAGAAGTAGTGCCAACCACTTGCATGGATGTATTCTGCATGTCCTGCGGCGACAAGTTCTGCCCATGTTTCACCACTGCTGTACTGACCCGATCCAACTGTGTACATCGAACCATTGGGTTGTACAATCTGCGTTCCTGCCTTAACGATACCATTGGGAATGATACCATCGTGGTATTCAAAGCCGTCGAAGCCAGAGGTGAAGGTGATACCACCATGGCCTTCACGTCCTGCGAGCGAAGCATCGGTGTAACCATAGGCTGTACCATAGTGAGAACCGTAAGAAGCAACCTTACCACCGAAGCGGCCATCAAAGCTGGCGCTCAGCGTCCAGTTCTTCCAGCGCAGGGTGGTGTTAATCGAACCGAGGAAGTCGGGAACAGAGTTACCAATTTCTTCGACGGTACCATTACGCTTCACGATAGGAGTGTAGTAACCAGCATTGTAGTATCTCACGTCGAACTCTTGCAGACCGGAAACGGGATCGATCAGCGGAGCTGCATCAGACATCAGCATACCATAGGTGCCACCTACCTTGGCCACAGAACCGATGCGGTAGTTACCATAGTTGGTGTAACCCTGCAGGGTGATGTAGTCGGCGCAGAGGTCAGAAAGTTCAACAATCTTAGAGGTGTTCTTCGTGTAGGTGAAGTTCAAATCCCACTGCCAGTCCTTGGTGAGCACGGGAGTCGTGTTCAGTGCAATTTCAACACCCGAGTTCTGGATGTTACCAGCGTTAATCAGAGCATTGCTGTAACCTGATGCAGAAGGAATGGCAACTTCCATAATCTGGTCAACGGTGTTCTCCTTATAATAAGTGAAGTCGAGACCGATACGGTTGTTCAGGAAGCGAATGTCAGTACCGATTTCCCATGATCTCTTGCGCTCAGGTTTCAGATTCTGGCTGTAAGTGGTATTTTTTACAGTTGTCGAGAAAGGTTTGCCATACTTGTTGGTGTAACTCTCCAGACCATAGGCTGAATTGATGTAGTAGGGCAGACAGTCGTTACCTACCTCAGCATAGGAAGCGCGAAGTTTCCAGAAGCTGAGCCACTGGGGTAACTGCTGGCGGAGGGAATTGGTAACCAACCATGCAGCATTCACCGAAGGATAGAAATAGCTGAATGTGCCATGTCCGTCAGCATAGACGAGAGCCGACGACCAGTCGTTACGACCAGTGACATCCAAATAAACCTGATCTTTCCAACTGAAGCCGACCTGTGCAGCTACCGATTGGATGGTTTTCGTGTCGGAAACTCTGGCTGAAGCATTGTAGCCTTCGGAACCATTGGCAAGGAAGTACTGGTTGGGAACGATGAAATCGCCCTTGGTTTCTGCACTCATGTACGACTGATAGCCGTTGTAGAGTTCGTAGCGCAGGAAACCGTTGAGGTGCCAGTCTTCGTTGAGTTGCTTGTCAAACATGAGGTTGGTGTTCAAGTTGATTTGTTCCTTGCGACTTTGCGAGGTGCCGTAGTAGCCACCCTGGTTGTAATAGCCACTACCCGGATTCTTGCTCTCACCTTGTACAAAGTAGTAGTTGTAGTTGGCTTCAGTGACCCACTTCAACCAAGGAGTGAACGCCCATGTCAGTTTCAGGTCGGGGCGAACGACGGTTTCTTTCTGGTAGTATTCATTTTCCCAGATGCTCCACCATACGTCACGTCCAATCACGTAGCCCCATTCGTCGCCATAACTGGTCTGAGCCAGACCACCATGAGCACCTTTGTACTTGTCGCGATAATACTTGGCGTCGTACATACGATCCCACTTACCGTTGATGAAGTTTTCACCGATGTTGGGCTGAGCATTGCGCGGCTTCGAGTTGGCGAAGGTCATGCTGGCTTCGAGTTCAACATTGTTGGTAATTTTGTGGCTTGCTTTGGCCATCAAGCTCAAACGACGGAAATCGTTGTTGGGCAGTGTACCATTGTTGTAGCGATACGACAATGAGGTGTAGAACGAAGTGCGGTCGTTGCCTCCAGAAACAGCGACGTTGGTGTTCGTGGAGAAACCAGTGTCGTAGGCATCCTTGAAGTTGTTTTTGTAAGCCTGCGGCGTGTGAAGTTTTCCGTCATACATTTCCATGAGACCGTCTTTGGCGTTCTGACGGATGAATTCGAACGAAGGACCGAAAGCGGTACCCATTTCACCATAGCTGCTCAACACCTTGTAAGAGGGATAGCCGTCGTTGTTGAGCCAGTAGAGGTCATTCTGCAGGAAACTGCTCTTGGGGTTCGAAGCATAGAAGAAACTCTCGGCAAACTCGTTCTGCAATTTTGGTTGGTGTGTCACCTTGTCAAAACCGAAGGTCTGCGAGAAGTCGATACCCAAGCCGCGCTTGCCCTTACCACTCTTGGTGGTGATGACAACAGCACCGTTCAGACCGCGAGAACCGTAAAGAGCCGTTGCGGCAGCGCCTTTCAGCACTGAAACGGTTTCGAAATCGTCGGGGTTCAGGTTCTTCAACTCATTACCGTAGTTCTGCGCACCAGATGCCCAGTCAGCGTCGTTCTCCACGATACCATTGTCGAGAATAACACCGTCGATGACGTAGATAGGCTGGTTGTTCTTGTTCAGCGTGGAAGCACCACGAATCAAGATCTTAGAAGCACCGAACATACCACCATCAGATGAGGTGATTTCGACACCGGCCACCTTACCCTGCAGTGCCTGCACGGGATTGATGAGGTTGGCATCAAGATCCTCGCCTTTCAATTCGGTCATGGCGTAACCAAGTGCCTTTTGTTCGCGCTTCAAGCCAAGAGCCGTCACGACGACCTCACTCAAGCCAGTTGCGTCTTCTGCCAGCACAATGTTCATTTCTCTGGCAGCCGTAAGGGTCTGCGGAGCGAATCCGACGTAGCTTACGGTAAGCTGGCTGTTGGCTGGAACTTGTAATGAAAACTCACCATTCGCATTCGTAATGGTTCCGAGGTTTGTTCCCTGCGCTTTGATCGTGGCGCCGATGACGGGTTCTCCGTTCTGATCAACTACGGAACCTTTCACAGTAATGTCCTGCGCATAGATTCCCACGCTAAAGAGCATGAAAAGCATCGTCCAAAGAGCTCTGCGTAAGAGCCCATTTTCATTCCTGTTTTTTTTCATTGCTTTTTGATTTAAAGGATTTGGATTAAGTTAAAATTAGTAATATAATACTATGTGTTATAAGTTTTCCTTAAACAATCTTTTCGTTTGACGGTGTAAAATTACATATATTTTTTTAAATAGGTACTAACTTTGCATTATTTTATTAAAAATTTAACAAATTTTATTATTTCCAGTACCTATCATACATAAATTTTCACTTCTTGCCGTCCTCTTAACACTTCGAGGGCGTTCATGGCGAGGGCTTGCATTTCGTCTTCACCCGGATAGCAGTGGATGGGTGCGAGGAAGCTGATGCGCTCGCGCAGTCCGTTGATGATGTACTCGGAACGAGCCAGTCCGCCGGTGAGCAGGATGGCATCGACTTTTCCGCAGAGCACGGCACCTTCGGCCACGATGTTTTTCGCCGTGTGGTAAATCATCGCATCGACGATGAGTTTGGCGTGTTCGTCGCCGTCCATAATGCGCTGTTCGACCTCGCGCATATCATTGCAGCCGAGGTGTGCGGCGACACCGGCCTGACCAGCGATGCGCTTGAGCAGTTGCTGTTCGGTGTATTTGCCAGAGAAGCACAGGCGGATGAGGTCGGCGGCGGGCAGACTTCCGGCACGCTCGGGCGAGAACGGACCTTCGCCGTCGAGGGCGTTGTTGGCATCGACTGCGCGTCCGTGGTCGTGGGCGGCAATCGAGATTCCGCCTCCGAGGTGGCAGATGATGAGGTTCATTTCGTCGTAGCGGCGTCCGATTTCCTTCGCGAAACGCTTGGCGATAGCGCGTTGGTTGAGCGCGTGCCAGATGCAGATGCGGTTCATCAGCGGCGAACCCGAAATGCGCGCGTAGTCGTTGAGTTCATCGACCACGCCCGGGTCGGCGATGAAAGCACGGCAGTTGGGAATTTCCTGTGCGATTTCGTGGGCAATCAGGCAGCCCAGATTGCAGGCGTGGTTGTGCATGGCGATGCCGCTGTGGGTGTCGTCGAGCATCGTCTGGTTGATTTCGTAGGTACCGCCGGCGATGGGTTTGACGAGTCCGCCGCGACCGATGACGGCATCGAACTGGTAGGGAATGTCCGAGCGCTTCAGTTCATCGATGACGAGTTGCTTGCGGAAGGGAAATTCCTCGATGACATCGTCGAATTTCGACAGTTCCTCGGTCGAGTGGCGGATGGTTTTCAACAAAATGGGTGTCTCGTTTGTATAAACGGCGATTTTGGTCGATGTGGACCCTGGGTTGATAGCAAGAATCTGCATTTTTTCTAAGGTTAAAGGGTTAAAGAGTTAAAAGGTTAAAGGGTTATTGGTTGCTCATCATCGACGCGAGCGCCAATGAGTTGAATTTGCAGGCTTTCGAGTCGGCACGCGAGGGCAGCACGACGGGAACGGTCGGTCCGACGAGCATTCCGGCGGTTTCGCCGTGGAAGAATGTGACGGCCTTGTAGAAGACGTTTCCAGCCTCGATGTCGGGGAACACCACAGCGTCGGCCTGGCCTCCGATGGGCGAGTCGATGCCCTTGATGCGCAGACTTTCGGGTGAAATGCTGGTTTTCAGGTCGAGCGGTCCGTCGATGATGCACGGTCCGAATTCGCCCTGCTTACCCATTTCGATGATGTCGCGATAGCCCAGTGTAAAGGGGAAATACTTCTCGTTGGGCTTCTCGGTGCAATGGTTCAGCGCGATGCGCGGCTCCTCGATGCCCATTTTGTGGCAGAGGTCGGTCATGTAGCGCACCTGTTCGATGCGTTGCTCGTGGGTGGGGTAGGGGATGACCGCCGAGTCGGTGAAGAACAGCAGTTTGTCGTAGCCTGGCATCATCGCTGCGGTGATGTGGGTCAGCACGCGACCGCGTGGCAGGATGCCCGTTTCCTTGTTCAGCACGACGTGCAGCAGGTTGTCGGTGTTGATGAGGCCTTTCATCAGCACATCGACTTTGCCCTCGTGCACCATTTCCACGGCGCGACGGGCGGCATGGTCGGCATCGGTTGCGTCCTCAAAGAAGACGTGGTCGGCAAATCGCATCACTTCTTCGTTCTGCTCCACTTCTTTCTGGCAGCCCACGAAAATGGCATCGATGAAACCTGCTTCCAATGCGCGTTGCACGGACACTTGTGAATTGTAGTCAGCGGCCCAGACAACGGCCACTCGATTGCGTTTTCCTTGCTGTACGAGGTGGTTCAGCATGGATTCGAAACTCTTAATGATTTCCATAGATTGTTTGAGTAATTGTTAGTAGCTACAAAAATTTAATAATTTTCGTTGCAAAAGTACGACTTTTTTGTGAAAAACAACAAAAAAATCGTACTTTTTTTGGGGATGGAGGCTCAATTTTCCTCTTGTCTCGTCTTCTGGATGAAAACTGTGGCTTAAAATTCGACGATGAGCGTCTGTCGCGGTGCGAGTGTGAGGTCTTTCGTCAGGTCGTATTTTTGTCTGGTAACGACGTCCTTCGCCTCGCGTTGGAGTTGGTCGGTGTCGAAAAGCTCCTTGTAGCGGCTGACTTCGAGCACGGCAGGTTGCGACGTGCCGTTGAGAATGGTCATTACGGTGTTGCGATGCCAGCGACGGGCGAGCACATAGACGCCTTTCCACGGGCAGAACTGGGTTTGGTAGCCGCGAATGATGGTTTCGTTGCCATTGCGCCAGTGGAGCAGGTTCGACAGCCATGTGAACATGGCTTGTTCGGCAGGTGTGCGACCTTCGGCGGTGAAGGCGTTGTGGGTGTCGCCGGGGAATCCGCCCGGGAAATCGTTGCGCACGTAGCCGTCGGTGATTTCCTTCGTGCCGTTCATCAGCACTTCGGTGCCGTAGTAGAGTTGTGGTGTGCGGTTCATCGTGAGGAGCAAAGCGAGCGCCTGTTTCAAGAGCAGGGTGTCTTGTCCGTTGCCGAGGAAGCGGTCGGTGTCGTGGTTTTCGATGAACGCCATCACGTTCGATGGGTTTTCATAGAGATAATCATAGACGAGCGAGTTGTAGATTCGGTTGTAGCCGTGCCACCAGCCGTCGGTTTCCTCGTGTTTGGCTTGGTTGAGCTTGTCAAAGAACGAGAAGTCCATGACGGTCGGTAGGTGGGAGTTGAGCCCCTCTCCAACCTCTCCCCCGTAGGGAGAGGCTTTTTTGTTTTCTCCGCTTATGAGGCGACTGTCTTTTTGCCACGCGGCGGTATAGGCAGGTTCGGTGACCCACGTTTCGCCGACCGTATTGAAATTCGGATATTCCTCGCCGAGCACGCGCATCCATTCGGCCATGGCGATTCGGTCGGCATAGGGATAGGTATCCATGCGAATGCCGTTGATTCCGATGGTTTCAATCCACCAAATGGAGTTTTGGATGAGGTATTTCAAGACGTGGGGATTGCGCTGGTTGAGGTCGGGCATGGTGGGAACGAACCAACCTTCGGTGGATTCGCGAAGGTCGATTTCCGAGGCGTAGGGGTCGAGAACGGGCGTGAGTTTGTAGCTCGTGAGGTCGTAGGAGTGCTGTAGTTCAGCCGTGTCAGTCGTTTCTTTCAAATTCAACCAGTCTTTGCTCGGCAGGTCGGCGAGCCAAGGGTGTTCGAGTCCGCAATGGTTGAAAATCATGTCCATCACCACTTTCAAGCCCTTTTCGTGTGCCTCATCGACGAGTTGGCGATATTGCTCGTTGGTGCCGAAACGCGGATCGACGCGGTAGTAGTCGGTGGTGGCATAGCCGTGATAGGTGGAATATTTCCCTTCGGCATCGGGCGAGTTGTTCTCCAAGACGGGCGTGAACCACAAAGCCGTCACGCCGAGGTCGGTGAAGTAATCGAGATGCTGACGAATGCCGTTGAGGTCGCCACCATGCCGCAGCGAGGGCTGTGAGCGGTCTTCGCGATAGGCGTTCATGCCTTCGATTTGCGTCGGATGGTTTTCGCCCTGTGCGAAGCGGTCGGGCATGAGCAGATAGAGCACGTCGGCATTGGAAAAGCCGATGCGTTCGTCGCCCGCCATGTCGCGCTGTTTGAGTTCGTAGGCGATGGTGGTTTGCTTTTCACCGAGCGTGAAGGTCAGCGGCAGTGTGCCGGCCTTGCAGCCCTTCACATTGAGATAGACGAGCAGGTAATTCGGCGAATCGAGGCGCACGAGGGAGTCGATTTTCGCCCCGCTCACGCTGACTTCGGCATCGCGGATGCCTTCGCCATAGACCATGAGTTGCAACGACGGATTTTTCAGTCCGACATACCAGTCGGTGGGGTCGATTCGCGAGATTGGCACATCGTTTTCGGTGAGTTGTGCAATCGATTTCGCATTTTCAACATTTTGAGTACAAGCCGTCATCAACGCAACGACGACAGCGATGGCAAGGAAGAAACGAACTTTTTTCATCATCCAAAATTTTAGTTTTTAATTTTTCGCTTAGCGAAATGGCAATTTAATGATTGGTTTCAGCGAAATGGCAAAACCGCCGCCCGGTGCCTGCTTGATTTTCAGCGTCTGACCAGCTTTCACGGTCTTTTTCGTGATGGTGTAAGCCTTGGGATTGTCGCGGTAGTGGGCATCTTTGGCATCTGCATAGATGATACACTCGTATTTGAGATTTCTGCCTAGAAAATCAACTTTGTCGAGGAAATCGAGTTTCAACACGGTTTCATGACCGTTTTCGTCGCATTTTCCGCCCACAAACCAGTTGTCGGTGCCTTTCGCCTTGCGGGCCACGGTGATGTAGTCGCCAGGTTCGGCCTCGAGGTACTTGGAATCGTCCCAGTCGCACGCCACATCGCGGATGAACTGGAAGGCATCCATGAATTTCGCGTAGTTTTCGGGCAGGTCGGCAGCCATCTGAAGTGGTGAATACATCGTTACGTAGAGTGCCAACTGACCGACGAGCGTCGAGCGTACCCACGAGGTGTTGTCGCTCCACGTCGAGAGTTGCGTTTCAAAAATGCCGGGCGTGTAGTCCATCGGACCGCCTTGCAGTCGGGTGAAGGGCAGAATGCAGGTGTGGTCGGGGTTCGAGCCGCCGAAAGCCTCGTATTCCGTGCCGCGTGCCGACTCGTTGCCGACGAGGTTCGGATAGGTGCGGCAGAGTCCCGTCGGGCGCGTGGCCTCGTGGGCATTCACCATCACGCGGTGCTTCGCCGCCTCTTTGATGCAATAGAGATAGTGGTCGTTCATCGACTGCGAATAGTGGTGGTCGCCACGTGGGATGATGTCGCCCACATAGCCCGATTTCACGGCATCGTAGCCATATTCGTTCATCAGCGAATAGGCATTTTCAAGATAACGCTCGTAGTTCTGCGTCGAACTGCTGGTTTCGTGGTGCATCATCAGTTTTACGCCTTTCTGACGGGCATATTCGTTGAGTGCTTTCAGGTCGAAATCGGGATACGGCGTCAGGAAATCGAACACGTCGCGCTTCCAACGGTTCGCCCAGTCTTCCCAACCGACGTTCCAACCCTCGACAAGCACTTGGTCGAGGCCGTTTTCAGCAGCAAAGTCGATGTAGCGGCGCACTTTTTCGTTGTTTGCGCCGTGGCGACCGTTGGGCGTTGTCAGTTGATAGTCGATGTTGTCGAGTTGCACGGAAGGATATTCGTCGGTGTAGTTCCACGACGACTTGCCGACAATCATCTCCCACCACACGCCGCAGTATTTCGTCGGGTGAATCCAACTGACATCGTCGAGCGCACACGGCTCGTTGAGGTTCAGAATGAGGTTCGACGAGAGCATATCGCGGGCGTCGTCGCTGACGATAATCGTGCGCCACGGCGACTGACACGGCGTTTGCATACAGCCTTTCAGACCGGTTGCGTCGGGAGTGAGGTGACTTTGAAACTTTGTGGTGCCCGTCAACTCCAAATGCATCGTCGCATAATTCACGCAGGCCGCCTCGTGGATGTTGATGTAAAGGCCGTCGTCGGAACGCATCTGCAGCGAAGTTTGCACGGCATTTTGCACGGGTGTCATCGACGCATTGTCCCACACGACCGCATCGACCTGCCGTTCGTTCGTACCGTTTTGATAAAGGATTCCGCGCTTGTCGAACGATTCTTTCTGACGGGCAGGAATCTCCGACAGTCGCGTCGTTTGGATGGGATATTCCTGTGTGTCGTAGTCGGCCGTAATCCACCACGCCGTATGGTCGCCAGCGAGTGCAAATTCTGTGCGTTCCTCCTTGATAATGAAGTAGTTCAGCGTGTTTTGCTGTGGAAATTCATAGCGCAGACCGATGCCGTCGTCATAGACGCGGAAACGAACGATGATGTCCCTTTTTTCCGCCGTTTGCGACAACGTGGCAGCGTATTCGTTGTAGTGGTTTCGAATCGTTTTCGTTTCGCCCCACACGGGTTCCCACGTCTCGTCGAACGTTGATTTTTGTTCATTTTTCAACGTAAAACCATCGAGCAGGTCGGTTTCGCGCAGCCCTTTCGAAGCGTGTTTGTCGCGAGCCAGTTCGAGGCCCAACCGCGAGGGCAGAATCACGGTTTTGCCCTTGTAGTCGAGGCTGTAGGTGGGTACTCCGCCTTCGGCCAGGCTGAACGTCAGCGCGAGGTTGCCGTCGGGCGATTGGGTCGTGGTTTGGGCGACGGCAAGCGATGAAATCGCGAGAATGCCGAGGCTAAAAAAGAATCTTTTCATATCGCTCGTTTTTTTTCAGAAATTATTTTCGATTTAATGTAATCAACTGTGCCACAGCCCGCGAAAAACCTTCGCAGCCCATCAAATCCTCGATGTTCAGGTGCATTCGATAGCGCCAGTAGTGTTTCGGGTTCGCCGGAATGTTCACGCGCTCGGCATCGGCATCTTTCAGTCGCAGTTGTTCGTCGATGGCGAGCCAGTCTTGCAGCGCGATGACGCACACCATCGATGGCGATGCCAAATGCGCGGCAATGATGTCGCGGGCGAGCCAGTCGGGCATGGGATGTGGCGCAGGTCCGTCTTTGTGGAGCATCTGATTGTAGTATGCCTGTGCTCGCTCGACGTCTTCGTCCCACCACATTCGCAGCGTGGGTGTGTCGTGCGAGGAAATGGTGCAGACCGAGCGATAGGGATTTCTTTCGAGATGGCCAAACCGCACGCCGTACTCCTTCGGCATCGACTGCAGTTCCAACGACAAAATTCTGAGTTCGTCCATCACCCATTGCACGCAGTCGGGCACCATGCCGAGGTCTTCGGCACAAACCAACATGCGCGTGGCTTGCACGAGTCGCGAGAGTTTCTTCATCGCCTCGCCATACCAGAATTGGTTGTTGCGACGGTAGAAATAGTCGTCGTAGAGGTGGTTGAAGGCTTCGCGCTCCCAAGTCGATAGTCGCTCGTAGGCTTCGGTTTTTTGCGCGTTGATGCGCGGATGGCGACTGCCATTTTTTGGGTCGATGAGGAAAAGGTGGTCGATTTCGTTGCTGACACCGCGTGCGTTGATTTCCTCCATCGACAAACCGAGTGCGGGCGAGAAATGGCCTTCCAAACCCGATGCGTGGGGCATGGGAATCTCCCAGATGCGGAAAAATCCGAGTACGTGGTCGATGCGGTAGGCGTCGAAATAGTGACTCATGTTTTGGAAGCGTCGCACCCACCAGATGCAGCCGTCTTTGAGCATTTCGTCCCAGTTGTAGGTCGGGAACCCCCAGTTCTGACCGTCGGCGGAGAAGTCGTCGGGCGGTGCGCCGGCCTGTCCGTCCATGTTGAAATAGCGCGGTTCCATCCACACGTCGCAGCCCACGCGGCTCACACCGATGGGAATGTCGCCCTTCAAGATGACACCTTTCTGTCGCGCATAGTCGTGGACGGCCTGCATCTGCGTGTCGAGAACGAATTGCACGAAGTAGTAGAATGCCACATCGCGGAATTTCTTCGTGCGCGGATTCGAAAGTGCCTTGCGGTCGGCCTCGTTCCACGTTTCGTGGCCTTTCCACTGCGTGAAATCGACGGTTTTCGTTTGGTCGCGCAATAGGCAATATTGGGCATAGGGCACGAGCCACAGCTCTTTTTCGCGGAAAAATCGTTTGAATTCATCCGACCGCAACACCTGTTGTCCTTCTTGTTGGAAAATCGCCTTCAAATAGTCGATTTTCGCCTTGTTCACACGCTCGTAGTCGATTTGCGGCAGTGTATTCAACTCTTTTTGAAGCGTTTCAAACTGCTTGCGGAGTTTGGCATCTTTCAGCGCGGGCAACTGGCGCAGGTCGGCATATTGCGGATGCAGGGCGAAGACGGAAATGCAGGAATAGGGATAGGAGTCGGTCCACGTGTGGGTGGCGGTGGTGTCGTTGATGGGCAGCACTTGCAGCAGTCGCTGTTGGGTGTGCGAAACCCAATCGACCATCAGTTTCAAATCGCCGAAGTCGCCCACGCCAAACGACCCTTTCGTGCGCAGCGAGAAAACGGGCACGAGTGTGCCTGCAAATCGCTGATTTTCAATGGCGAAGAAGGCTTGCGTCAGTTCATAGACGATGATGCCGCCACAAATGTCGTTGGGGATGGTCAGGATGCGGTCGTCACCCGTTTCCCAAACGGCTTCGTCGGAATTTTCGGTCAGTGCCACGAATTTCAAGACAACTTTCCGCCCGATGAACGCCGCCGATGGAAGGTCGATGGTCCATTCGTTGTAGTTTTGCAGGGTCATGGGCAGGGCTTTCTTCGCGTCCCAGCCACCCAGTTCGTCGATTTCGCCCGAAACGGCAAGCCGCTGACCGTCGCGCAGTTGTGGGGCGCGGACGATGAGGCGAAGAGCGGGAGAGTGTTGAGAGTTGAGAGTTGAGAGTTGAGAGTTGACAGTTGTGTGAATTTCTGAACTCTTTAGACAATCGGTGAAGGCCGAACTATAGAGATAGCTGTCTTCGGGTATGTCAATCCAGCGGTTGAATACGTGGAAAAACTCCGATTTCGCCGGTTCGAGCACCAAGCGATGGGCCACGGTTCGCCACTCTTGCCGCGTTTCGTTGCCGTTGTTTTCGACCGAATAGAAATAGTCGAGCACGCGATGCTTGGCATCGTCATTCAAACTGCAACGCCAGTAGATGCCGTCGTCGGTTGTCATGCGATAACGTGTCACGGCATCGCCGTTTCCAACGATGTTCAAGACGATTTCTTCGCCAAACACCGTGCGATATTCGATATGAAAGTGTATCTTCATAGATTCGTTTTTTTAGTTTAATTTTTCTTGTCCTTGATGAAGCCCACGCAGACCGCTCCGCACAGCAACAAAACGCCCGCGACAATCATCATCGATGAGGAACGACCGCCCACAAGGTCGAGAATCGAACCTCCGCAGATGGCTGCGATGATTTGCGGCAGGCAAATCGTACCATTGAACAACCCCAGATAGGCTCCCATGTGACCGTAGCCATGCAGTGCGTTCGTCACGAAGGTGAATGGCATGGCGAGCATCGCAGCCCAGCCGCAACCGATGAGCAGGAAGGGGATGATTTGTCCGTATTCATTCGGCACGAATGGAATCATGGCGAAGCCGATGGCCGCCAGCACGAGACTCAGGGCGTAAGCCATTTTCGTGTTTTGGAAGCGCGGCAGCAACGCAGCCCAGACAACCGAGCCCACCGCCTGAATGGCATAGAGCACACCCGTCCAGTTTCCTGCATCCTGATAGCCTTCGGATGAAGAATCGGTGCTGTTCCACACCGTTTCGGCGACGGCATCGACCACGTAGGTCCACATATAGAGGAAGGCTGCCCAGCAGAAGAATTGCACGAGACCGACTTTCCAGAATGTCGAAGGTGCATTTTTCAGCAGTGTAAACCAGTCGGCCTTGCCTTCTTTCTCCTCGTTCACGGGGTTGTATTCGCGGTATTGCTGCGGTGCCCATTCGCGAACTTTCGACGTCGTATAGAACACGCAGAAAATGAGGATGGCAGCACCGATATAGAACGACCACACCACCGACGGCGGCACGACTCCCGGCGCGGCCACGTTGGCAATGCCCACAGCGGCGAAAAGATAGGGGAAAAGGTATCCAGCGACACTTCCGGCATTGCAGAGAAACGACTGGATGGAATAGGCTTTGGCCTTCTGTTTTTCGTTCACCATGTCGCCGACGAGCATCTTAAACGGCTGCATCGCCATGTTGATCGACGTGTCGAGTAGCATGAGCATCACAATACCGAAAATCATCGCCTGCGAAACGGCCAGTTGCAGCGAACCGGCGTTGGGCAACAGGCACATCACCGCCACCGCCACGATGGCTCCCACAAATAAATAAGGAATGCGCCGACCCAAGCGACACCATGTCCTGTCGCTGAGTGAGCCGACGATGGGCTGCACGATGATGCCCATCAGCGGCGGCAGAATCCAGAAATAACTCAGTTCGTGCGGGTTGGCACCAAGTGTGCGGAAAATGCGCGAAATGTTCGCACTTTGCAGGGCGTAGGCAATCTGTACGCCAAAGAACCCAAACGAAAGGTTCCACAATGACCAAAACGGTAAATTCGGTTTCTGTTTCATATTATTTTTGTTAATTGTTCATTGTAAATTATCTTGTTGTTCCGCGAATAATCAGCCTTGTTCGCACGACTCGCCGCTCGACGCGGTTTCTCGGAATCGCTCCCTCGACCTGCGAAATCAGGATGTTCGCCGCTTCCTCGCCAACGTTCACACCGCGCTGTTCGACGGTGGTGAGCATCGGGTCGCACGACACAGCCTGCCGTTCGTTCGTAAAACCGCAGATGGAAATGTCGTCGGGCACGCGGTAGCCCATGCGCTTCGCCGTGTAGAGGATGCCGATGGCCGTGTCGTCGTTTACGGCGAAAAAAGCGTCGGGAATCTCCTCTTGCGAGAGGATTTCGGGCGTGATGGCCTCGGCGTCGGCGCGGTTGTCGCAGAATCGAATCCACTTGTCGCGTGGCTTCAAACCCTGTTTCAGTAGTGCGTCGCGATAGCCATTGTAGCGATTTTTCGAGATTTCGAGCGTCATCGGCGAACCGAAATAGGCGATGCGCCGACAGCCCGTGTTGAACAGGTGGGTCACGGCGTTGAAAGCGCCCATGTAGTCATCGACCACCACACGCGATGCCTCCACGCCCGTGCAAATGCGGTCGTAGAACACGAGTGGCACGCCGAGGTCGATGAGTTGCTTGAAATGGTCGTATTTCTGCGTGTCTTTCGCCTGCGAAACGATGATTCCGCACACCTTTTGCTCGTAGAAAGCCTTGCAGATGCGCACCTCGCGGTCGTATTGCTCGTCGCTCTGCGCCACCATGATGGTATAGCCGTGGGCGGAGGCTTCCTGCTCGATGCCGCTCAGAATCGAAGCGAAATAAAAGTGCGCAAACTGAGGAATGATGACACCGATGATTTTCTGCGGGCGCACGCGTGAGTTGCGCAGCGTTTCGGCCACGTAGTTCGGCGTGAAGTGGTGCGCCTCGGCATAGGTTTTGATGCGCTCGCGCTGTGCCTGGCTGATGCGCGGCGAATCTTTCAGCGCACGCGACACCGTAGCCACCGACACGCCCAGTTCGCGGGCAATATCCTTCATCGTGATGGGTGCTTGTTCCTTCATTTTTCCTTTTTAGTTATCAGGTAGCGCAACTTTGAATGCAAAATTATGATAATCTTACGAGAAGATTTCGTCGCACAGCCATTTTGTTGACAATTTAGATGCGCAATCGTTTGCACTATCTCAATAACGTTTTTTTGACAAAAATGTTGTATATGAGAGCGGGAAAATACTAACTTTGCAGCGTGATTTTATCGCATCTGAGCCCGAAAACGGGCATTTTTGCGCCATTCAGCCTAAAAAATTTACTAACAACCAAAAATAATAAACTAAAATTAAAAATGTGATGAAGCAGGTAAAATTCATGCCTAAGAGGATGCTCGCATTGGTATGTGGGCTGATTCTCTCTGTCACTGCCTTTGCACAGCAGATTACTGTCAATGGCAATGTGAAGGA